>Ga0079305_1000040_pt1 | contig 262921 bp, 243 predicted proteins | sample LMS_cellobiose_e_FD_79183 | JGI IMG/M metagenome (GOLD analysis project Ga0079305, IMG submission 79183) | Rumen-fistulated moose microbial communities from Alaska, USA - LMS_cellobiose_enrichment | ecosystem: Host-associated > Mammals > Digestive system > Stomach > Rumen fluid ... | reverse complement strand
AGCAGCCGCGATAGTCCGCGATGTGGACGGCAAACTTGAAGCCGGCGACCTTCCCATTCTCCGTGAAGTTCTCCAGAGAACCCGCTTTGATCAGAAACGAATCAAACATGATACTCCTCCTTATCGGTGTACAATCTTGTAGTCCATAAAACTACGCATATAATATAGCAGGGAATCTGGCACTGGACAACTGGTAGAATATATAAAATCAACCAGGTAAATTTGTTGAGATTGTCCAGCATCCGCCGTGCAGCAAAAAAAGCTCGCAGATCCTGAAATATTTTCAGTTTTTCGCGCACAATAAGCCTTGCAAGAACGAAAAAAAGGGTGTATACTACTAGGTACGCGTGCGAAAAAACGGAGACTTTCGCCGCCTTAAAAAATGACAAGGATGTGCAGTATGGCAAACGCAAAAGCCGGGACGCCCCATTTAACCCCAGAGGAGCAGATGGCTCAGCTGAGCGCCCTCATTGCAAAGCTGAAAAAGGCAGGCAGCATTGCTTCGACAGATCTGCTGACGGAGCTGGAAAAGCTGGATCTGAACGTGGAGCAGATCGAGCAGTTCTACGAGCAGTGCGATAATCTTGGTATTCAGGTCACCGCCGATGAGCTGGACCTGGACGATTCGGTCATCGACGACGGCCTCAAGGAGATCCAGGAGGAAGAGCCGGAGATGGTGGACCCTGTGGAGCTGGCGGCGGAGTACAATCTGGACGATCCTGTGCGGATGTATTTAAAGGAGATCGGCCAGGTAAAGCTGCTGACCGCGGAGGAAGAGGTGGAGCTGGCCAAGCGGGTCGCCGAGGGCGACAAGAAGGCCAAGGATCAGCTCACCGAGGCAAACCTGCGTCTGGTGGTCTCCATCGCCAAGAAGTATTCCGGTCGTGGCCTCCATATTTTGGACCTGATCCAGGAGGGCAACACGGGCCTGATCCGCGCCGTGGATAAGTTTGACTATACAAAGGGAAACAAATTCTCTACATATGCCACCTGGTGGATCCGGCAGGCCATCACCCGCGCCATTGCCGATCAGGCGCGGACCATCCGCGTTCCGGTGCATATGGTGGAGGTCATCAATAAGGCGGCCCGCTGCAACCGGAAGCTGGTGCAGGAGCTGGGCCGGGAACCCACCATGGAGGAGGTTGCCGCGGAGCTGGGCCTGCCTGTGGAGAAGATCATCGAGGCGAACCGCACCGCCGCCGACACCCTGTCCCTGGACACCCCCGTGGGCGATGAAGAGGACACCACCATCGGTTCCTTTGTGGAGGATGACAACACCCCCGGACCTGCGGATGCCACCAGCAACACCCTGCTGGCCGAGGCCCTGGGTGAAATCCTGGACACCCTCACCGAGCGGGAAGCGGACGTGCTGCGCATGCGCTTTGGCATGTACGACGGACGCACCCACACCCTGGAGGAGGTGGGCCAGATCTTCGGCGTCACCCGCGAGCGTATCCGCCAGATCGAGAACAAGGCCATCCGCAAGCTGCGCCATCCCTCCCGGGCGAAGAAGATCAAGGATTTCTACTGCTGAAACGCAAAACACGCAGACGAGTGTCTGCGTGTTTTTTTCTCCTTGACACCTCTGAAAAAGAGGCATATAATACCTCTTGTAAGGAGGCATCGAAAATGCGGGTGGACAAAGAACTTTCCAAGGGCAGCCATGAGCTGATCCTCCTCAAGCTTCTGAGCAGACGGGACATGTACGGCTATGAGATCGTGCAGCAGATGGCGCTGCTTTCGGAGCATGCCTTTGAAATGAGCCAGGGCAGCCTCTATCCCTTCCTCCACCGGCTGGAGGCGGCGGGGCTTCTGGAGTCCTACGCCAGACAAGAGGGGGGCCGGGAGCGGCTGTATTATCATCTGACCCGGAAGGGCCATGCGGCCCTGACGGAAAAAGAGGAGAAGTGGCGGGGCTTCGTGGAGGCCATGGAGAAGATCCTGGGAGGAGGCGAGGCAGGATGATTGAAAATTATGTCAACCTATGCCTTTCCATGGTGCCACGCAGCACCTACCGGGATCGGGCGGAGCGGGAGCTGCGCACACATCTGAAGGAACTGACCGAAGCCATGGCTGGGTGTGCTGCGGCGGATCCGGAGGCGGAGGCGCTGCGCCAAATGGGAGATCCCGAGATTCTTGCCCGGGAGTACCGGGATGCATGGCGGCGCCAGCCGGAGCGGGTTTGGAGCGTTCTGCGCCGCTGGGCGCTTGCTCTCTGTCTGGGCGGCTGCTGCTATCTGGCGGGCGCAGGAGCGCTCTCCGCGCTGGGCTTCACCTACGACCAGGTTTCCCCGGCTTGGCGGAGCCTGCCTATGCTGGGGGACCGGCGCCTGCGCGTGATTGCCGGTGTGGTACTCTATCTGAGCGCTCTGCTGCCCACGGCGGTTCTCCTGCGCGTATCGTTCCGGGACCGGACCCACTGCCGTGCCCTCACAACCCTTGGACTGCTTGTTCTGTGGCTGGGGGAGAAGGCCAGCCTGATCCTGCTCAGCGCCATGCTCTATGGAGTGCCGCCGCTCCAACTGGGGGCGCTCCTTCATCGCATGGCCTGGAGCGGCGACCCGACAACTCCCTGGTTCACCCCGGGGTATCTTGTATGGACACTTGCTGCAAGTCTGCTTCTGGGCATTGCCCTGGGCACGCGGCGCCGGAAAAACGCATAAAAAGGCTCTTCTGCCGCAGCAGAAGAGCCTTTTTTGAATCCTAAAGCTTCAGAACCGCAGAGGCCACGCTGAAATAGAGCAGCAGGGACAGGGCGTCCACAATGGTGGTGATGAAAGGGCTTGCCATGACCGCCGGGTCGAAGCCGATCTTTTTGGCCAGCATGGGCAGGGTACAGCCCACGATCTTGGCCACGAAGATGGTCAGCATCAGGGTCAGGCACACAGTGATGGCCACGGGAATGGTGACGGAGAGGTTGTGCATGATGAGCCGGTCCACCAGAAGAATCTTGCCGAAGCTGACCACAGCCAGGCAGGCGCCGCAGAGCAGGCTGACCCGGGCCTCCTTCCAGATGACCTGGGGCAGGTCCCGGAACTCGATCTCGTCCAGGGAGATGCCGCGGATGATGGTGACCGAGGCCTGGGAGCCGGAGTTGCCGCCGGTGTCCATGAGCATGGGAATGAAGATGGTCAGCACCGCCTGGGCCGCCAGAGCGCTCTCAAAGCTGGAGAGAATCATGCCGGTGAAGGTGGCCGACACCATCAGGAGCATCAGCCAGGGAATGCGGTTTTTAAAGATGGAGAACACCCCGGAACGCATATAGGACCGCTCCGAGGGAATGATGGCCGCCATCTTCTCAATATCCTCGGTGGCCTCATCTTCCATGACGTCCATGGCGTCGTCGAAGGTGACGATGCCCACCATCCGGTTCTCCTGATCCACCACGGGCAGCGCCGAGCAGTTGTAGTGGGAGAGCTGATGGGCCACTTCCTCCTGGTCGGTGCTGGTGGAGACGGAATAGACGTTGGCGTCCATGATGTCCGAGATCAGGTCCGTGTCCTCGCTGAGCAGCAGGGTCCGGATGGACACCACGCCGATGAGGGTCCGGTCCGTGGAGAGGACATAGCAGGAGTTGATGGTCTCTTTGTCCACGCCCGTGCGGCGGATGCGCTTGATGGATTCCTCCACGGTGAAGCTGGGCCGCAGGTCCACATACTCGGTGGTCATGATGGAGCCGGCGGAGTCGTCCGGGTAGCGCAGCAGCTCATTGATGGTCTTGCGCATCTCCGGATCCGCCTGCTGCAGGATCCGGCGGACCACGTTGGCAGGCATCTCTTCCACGATGTCCACCGCGTCGTCCACGTAGAGCTCATCCACGATGCTCTTGAGCTCGGTGTCGGAGAAGCCCCGGATCAGAAGCTCCTGAGAGTCCTGATCCATCTCCACGAAGGTTTCAGCGGCCAGCTCCTTGGGCAGCAGCCGGAACAGCCGGGGCAGCTGCTCCTCTGTGAGCTGGTCGAAAATGGATGCGATATCCGCCGCGTGCATGGTGGTCAGAATATCGCGCAGGGTCTTGTACTTTTTCCCCTCCAGCAGGGTGGCGAGGGTCGCCTCCATGAGAGGGGTGCGAACGGATTCTGCCATAGATCTTCCTCCTAAAATTGATGTTAGGAAGCAGCATCCTGAACAGACTGGCCGCAGTTACATGGGCGATTCGGCGCAGGAATCCACGCCGGTTTCGCCGCCTCGTCGGCCAACTGCTCCAGAGCTATTACTTCCTGCGTCCATGCAATCTCACCTCATGTTTCTTTCTTGGATTCGGCCTTGGGCCGTATGCTTATTTTAGTCTGAAAAGCGCCGCTTGTCAATCCGAAAACCCTTGCTCAGCGGGGAAAAACATGGTACAATCTGCTTTGTTTGGAGGGAGCGCCATGACGGAAAAACTCTTTTATCAGAACGCCTATCTTGCGTCCTTTGATGCCTGCGTCACGAGCTGCCGCCGGGAGGGCGAGACCTGGGCCGTGACCCTGGACCGGACTGCCTTCTATCCCGAGGGCGGCGGTCAGCCGGGAGACACCGGGACCCTGGGCGGCGCAGCCGTTCTGGATACAAAGGAAGCAGGGGAGGAGCTGATCCATTTCTGTGACGCGCCCCTGGAGCCGGGAACGCTTATCACCGGACAGATCGACTGGGACCGACGCTTTGACTTCATGCAGCAGCACTCCGGCGAGCACATCCTCTCCGGCCTTGCCCATCGGCACTATGGCTACGAAAATGTGGGCTTCCATATGGGCGCGGAGACCGTGACTGTGGACCTGTCCGGCCCCCTGAGCTGGGAACAGCTGCTGGAGCTGGAGGCGGAGGCCAATCAGATCATCTGGCAGGACGTGCAGATCCTGGAGTGCTATCCCAACGCGCAGGAGCTCGCCCGGACGGACTACCGCAGCAAGAAGGAGCTGAGCGGCTGGGTGCGGCTCATCGACATCCCCGGGGCGGATCTGTGCGCCTGCTGCGGCATGCATGTGGCGCGGACCGGGGCCATCGGCCTTGTGCAGGTCCTGTCTGCGCAGCGCTTTCATGAGGGCGTGCGCATTGAGATGCTCTGCGGCAAGCGGGCGTATCATTATGTAAACTTAAATCGCAGCCAGAATCGGGCGATCTCCGGCCTGCTCAGCGCCCAGCTCCACGAGACGGCGGAGCATGTCCAGCGCCTTCTGGAGGAGAAGGCTGCCCTGGAATATCGGCTGAACGGGCTTAAGATGGAACAGCTTCGCCTTCTGGCCGGAAGCGCGGCCGGGCAGCAGGATGCCCTGCTGTTTGTCCCGGACCTGGACCCGGATGGGGTCCGGCGGCTGTGCACGGAGCTGATGGAGGTCTGCCCCGGCGTGTGCGCCGCGTTTTCTCAGGCGGAGGGGAAGGGCTTCCTCTATGCCATTGGTCGTCTGGCGCCGGAGCGGGTGAAGGCCATGAACACGGCGCTCTCCGGGCGGGGCGGCGGCAAGCCCGGCTTTGCCCAGGGGAGCCTTCAGGCCCAGGAGGAGGAAATCCGCGGCTGGTTTGCGGAAACCGTTTGAATCTGGACGCGCCTTCTGCGACTTTTTCGCAGAAGGCGCGTTTTGTCTGCGCTCCGGCGCGCCTTGACGGGCCGGAGGGAGCGTGATATATTGTTGCTATCATAGAAAACAGGAGGAGACGTCCATGAAACGAATCCTTTGTTTGATCCTTGCGGCGCTGCTTGCACTGAGTCTGCTCTCCGGCTGCAGGAAGACGGAGAAGACTGTCCAGCCACCTGAACCCGAGGCTGCCCAGGAGCCGGTGAGCGCTGATCCGACCACCGAAGATCCTGCTCAGACGCCGGAACCGTCCGAGCCTGCGGAGGCTGCGGAGCCTGAGCCTTCCGATCCGACAGAGCCGGAGCCGGAGGAGCCTGACCCATGGCGGGTGCTGACCCAGGCGGAGTTGGAGGAACTCAACGCCGCCCTTTCCTGGGAGGACAACGGCTTTTTCGTCTGCGCCTATGATCGGCCTGAGGAGATCGACTGGCATCAGGTCTGCTACAACGGCGCGGGCATCGACCAGGAGCTCACAGAAGAGGACTATGCCCATTATGAAGAGGCCCTGGGGGAGCTGTATACGGATCTGACGGTGATCCGCCGCACGGATCTGGAGCAGTTTGTCCTGGAAAAGACCGGGACCTCCTATGCGCTTGCCCGAAAGCCCCTTGGCCTGTCCTGGTTTACGGAGGACAATGAAACCTATGTCCACCAGCACGGCGACACCAACTATCAGCCCATCCAGTTCGAGGAAGGTTCTGTAAACGGCAACCTGTACCGGCTTCGCTATCAGATGTCGGACTGGCAAAACTGGGAGTTTGATCGGACCTACGAAGCCCGCGTGCGCATCCAGGACGGTGCATGGACCTTCCTTGCAAACTATGCAGCAGACGCGCCCGTCCCGGAGACCCTGCTTACCATCCGCTACTGCCAGACGCGAAAGGAAGCGGCAGCGGAAGGGGCCGAAAACTTTGTAGAAACGGACTTCTTTGACTTTGACGAGCCCTATGGCAAATGCTGGGCGGTGCTGACAGCCCAATCGGACAATGTGCGCTTTGTGGTGGATCGGGCCGACACGAGCGTTCCGGAACAGCTGGAGCTTCGGATTCCGGGCAATGAGATCTGCTCGGGCGTTCTGAACAAGGGAGAGTCAATCGCAGTTTATGTCAACCAGCCGTGGCATGCGAATCTGCGTGTCTGGGCCACCCGTGGGACGCTCTGGGGAGAATTCTTCTTTGGCGAGGACAATTCTCTCCATCTGCCGGAGGATGCGCCCCGCTATGTGACCGGCCACGACCTGACGGCGGAGGGCCGGGGCTGTCAGCCTCAGTCGGAGACGCAGCTTGCCCGGTTCCTCATGGATGGGGACTGGGCGTATCTGGACGAGGAGACAGGGGAAACGCTGGCCTGCGTCCGTTTCCGGGACTACCGGACTATGGACATCGTGACAAAGGACCAGTATTATGACATCATTGTGAGCTATGAGTACCTGGATGCGAAGGAGACTGCGGCGCCCGATCTTCTGCAGCTGGATTGCTATCCCTACTCGGAAGCGGATTGGAGCATCCTTCCGGAGCAGTTTGAATCCGGGGAGCTGGGGAGCTATCTGGTTTCCGCCGCGCAGCTGGACGGAGAGCAGATCCTGTATCTGACCCAGGAGACCTCCGACGATGCAGCGCTGAGCTGGCTCATGCCGGCTGCCATTCAGAAGACGACCTTTGTCCTGCACCGCTATCGGGGAACGGCGGAGTTTGAACCCCAGGGTTGAGAAAAGCCGCCCGCGAGCAGATAAGCTCGCGGGCGGCAATCTGGGGATTTTTTCAAAAAACAAGAAAATGAGACTTGACAAATCAGGCCCTTTATGATATAAAAAATAAGCTGTCTTTGATGCTGTTATAGCTCAGTCGGTAGAGCGCATCCTTGGTAAGGATGAGGTCCCCAGTTCGAATCTGGGTAACAGCTCCAGCTCGAAAAAGTCCTTGTTTTCGGATGATTTCCGGAAATGAGGGCTTTTCTTTTTGCTTTTTATGCAGCTCTTTGCGTTCGCGGATAATGGTTTAGCTGCTAACCACAACGTGTTTTATGTCCAAACGAGTGAAAAGTGCAAAAAAACATGCAATTTGCTCGTTGCTGCAGGCCCTGGAAACACTTGTGTTGCAACGCTTTCAGGCGTTTTGATGTGTGCAAATTTGTTGCAATTTCATCTCAGGAATAAAGGTTGTTGATGACCAAAGAAATACCGTGCGTGGTTCCCCTTCCCTTGACGTAGTGTTGCAGTGTCATTGCTGCGGTCGTATGACCTGCTGCTTCTTGCGTGGCTTTGATATCCTTCGTTTCAGCATACATATCGGTCAGGACGGTTGTACGAAACCGCGATGGAGTGATCTTTTCATCAAAGTTCGTGTCCCTTCGAATTCGATCACACATCTTCCGAACCTGCGTATAGGAGTAGGGCTTATCTCCACCCAGAACAAACAACTCGCCATTTTGTGGAACAAGATGCTTTGCAGCATCCGGACAAAGGCCAATGTCTCGGACACTCGATTCTGTCTTTGGAGCCTTGACCTCAGGAAAATTTCTGGTTGGATGTGTAGCAACCTGCCGGACTTGGATGATATTATGATCCAGGTCAATGTTTTCCCACTTAAGTCCAAGTACTTCTTCTAACCGCAACGGATGGTAAACGGAAAGCGCAAGAAACATCCGGTCATTCAGATTCTGAACATCGCCAATGTGTGCTACCAGATATTGCATCTGTTCCCGCGAATACACAGGGATGGTTTTGCTGGATCCACCAGAAATCCGTACACGCCTTGACAAGAGTGGGTTCGAACCGATGATCCCGTCTTCAACCGCTGCCTGGAAAATCATGTTCAGAACAGTGCGGGTTTTCGCTTTGGTAGCTTTCTTTACGTCCATATTGTTGAAAAGCGTTTGGACATCCTGTGGAGTAATATCTTCAACGAAATGGCTTCCGAAAGATGGGATCAAGTACTTTGTGATCTGCCGCTGATAGTTCGTTGCAGTACACTGTGCAATGTTGGGTTTGCTGTACGTGTTAAACCAGTCCCAGGCGTAAGAAGAAAACAGATGCTTTTGCTGTTCTGCTTCAAACGAGCTAAAGAGAGCACGCAGCTTGTCTGCGTATTCCTGTTCTGTATCTGCCCGAATCCATTTCTGCTGATTTCCGATCGTGATAGTCCGATTAATCTTGTATTTCATGCTGTCCTCCAATTCTAAGGACGGCATAGCACAAGGGGCATTTATACGATTTTCAAGGTTCAGGTTACTGCTCGATTGTACCATATCATACGGACCTTCGCAAGATGGGAGAGACTGGATTTGCTGGATAACCTGTTCAAAAGGGGAACGCTTGACCAGCGCAGTATTACCTACAACAAGGAAAAACGGTCGATATTCAGGTCGTGTCAATAAAGAAATAAGCGTTGCTTGATCGATTCCAAAATAGGCCTCAGCTTCTTGCAGAGACAAGTTCATCTTATGCTCGGGTAGAAAAACGCTTTCGTTGATCATGAAATACCTCCAAAATGGAGGCTGCCGCCTGCCTTTGGCGAGGCTTTGTTTTCCTGCACTGCAGGGAAAGGTGCATTCAAACAGCCAAAATGAGTCATCTGGTGCCATGTTGGATCCAGATGCTTTGAGATAATATGTTTCGTGCTGGAGTTTGAAAATAATAGGGGGGCCCTCAAGAACAAGAGTGTAGCCTGTGTAATATATGTGATGTTTGTGATCTCAACCCTGTCTGTAAATCGGTCTAGCCAGTAAGCAGTTATCTTGCGCAAGCTCGATGTTGAGCCCTCCTACCAACTGCGGCCAGATCATGGCCAAAACACGGATTAACTACGGGAAATATTGCTGATTCCATTCGTTATTTATCATGGAATGCCTCCTTTATCTCATAAATTATGATTAAATAGTCCAGCAAATAAACCGAGCTATTACCACAAGACGTTGGAAAAGTCAATAGTTTTTTGCCTGTTTGGATAAAAGATGTTGACAACCGCGAGCAATAGAGGAAGAGGATAGCAACAGAAATAATTATGCTAACTCAAGCTGATTTTCTGTGATTTCCTGCTCACTGATACGACTTGCAAGGTGTACTTTTTTGTAATGGTTGCACACCCTCTATTCTTCACGGCTTCAGGAAATAATTATTCTTGGTTTCATTGCAGTGAAGAATAGAGGACTCAGAGTTATCAAAAGCAGCTCAAAGCGTTGCGCCACAACGGTTTGCGGGCTTAGAGCTTTTGTCAAAAATGAACTGACCTCAAATGACATGAAAACCCGTAAAAAATCGGGGAAAACTATCGCTTTTTACTTAAAATCGTCTTGTCAAAAATGAAGTGAAGTATTGTGAATTACTCATACAACTTGCAAAGATTCAAGACGGATACTGGATCACTTCCTCTGAATAAGAGCCTCGGATTCACAATCATTTTTGCATTGCTGAAATCTGCTCCATCTGTAACAAAGAACACAAATCGTTCTGGGACTCCGCCTGAAAGGAACACAATCTTTGAATATGCTTTTATAAGTCTGGCTCGATTCTCAGGATCATATCCGATCAATCCGCAGAAATCGTCTATGGATAAAGGTTCAAGCTCATTGATATCCTTCTCTAGCGGGTTAAAGCAAAGAATGTTATGTTCAACGCTGATAAACGGAAGCAATGAAAACAGATATCCAAGTAACTTGTGCTTGCTTGGAGAGGATTGCTCGTATAAGCTCCGGACTTCTTCCAGAAACAATTTCTGGAATTGTTGGCCTTGATATGGCAGCTTTCCCCGCAAGAAAAAGCTTGTGTTCATTTTTACGTATTCTGACTCATCCTCAAACAGATACCGTCCCTTTGTGGCTTCCCACAACCTGTTTGCACTTGACACAGAAACCCTTAACACACTAGAGAGGTTTTCTCGCTTCATTTTTTTTCGCTGCGAAAGCATCAAATTCCCGCTATAGTCCAGATAAGTTGACAAGTAGACAAGCCGCGCCAAGATAGAGGGTTGAATATCTTCGAATCGGGTATCAGAGAGAATGAACCCAAACCGTGGCCCATACTGCTTTTTGAAAGCCGCGCGTTCTTGCTCTTCTCGATATCTTCTTCTCTGCTCTTGCTGTGCGGGCGTGATAATGTGTGATCCAATCGGGATTGAAACTGTTATCATTTCCTCTTGTGGCTCTGTAAGGTTAATGAATTGGTCTATTGCAATTCCTCCATTTCCCTTGCTTAGATACAAAAAGCCCGCTTAGGGGCGCGTGTGGCCCCTCAGACGGACGTGTTCTTAACTTTGCCCCGTTTCTTTTATCTTGTCCGCTGTGGCATGGATGCCGATTCACACGGCACTTATTCCATGCATCGGCTCATTAAGTTGTCAAGTTTCATCGTCTAGCAGCTGGACGCCTGGTCTGCTAACAACTCAACAATATCAAAAATCGGGGGGGCGGGTCAACCCAGTTCAGCCCATATTTTTTAAATAAAAAATGAATTATAATTATTGTTCTTTTCTTGCTGTTTAGCAAAAAAGAAAGGGCGGCCCACATGCTTGTGGACCGCCCTTTTCTGTTGGCTTTTTGCAGAACAGTTCTCCGTTGCTTGAAAAGTTTAAGGCTCTTCATAGTGGAAGATGCCATACGGCGTTTCCTGATCCCAGACAGCGTTTGAAACACTCATTGACACAATTTCTTCTTTGGTAACACTCCGCTTTAATTGCTGGGAAAGGAACACTCCCTCGCTTACAAGCGCGGTCTCAGCAGCAATCAGCGGCGTGTTGTACCGCGTTTCATCGGTGAGGATCCCTGTGTAATACGCATACCAATGTGCTTGATTGCAGTTGTACATCTGCATTTCAGGGTTCAGCAGGACTTCTTTTTTTTCATTCGCGTATGGATTCAGATCTGCTTCGATCTGATGACCCTGAACTGTTCCGGAGAAATGAAGCTGCTGCTGCGCTTCCAATGGGAGTGGTGGAGCGCCGAAAGGCCGTGCGGTGTCACCACCGCCACAGTCAATGTTTGTCATACGGATGGAACCAAGAGATCCCGTGATCCAGCTTTCAGCAGGTGGCGTGATATTCAGAGCCCACGCTTGGCTGAACTCCATGGAGCGATTGTCCTTAAAGGTAACAAGCGCTGTTGCGAATTCTTCAACATCAAAAGTACGTCCAGCCATCAGACGCGAGTTCAGCGGGATCTCAGCATAGGATTTTCCAAAGACACTTTCAACTTCTGGAAGCCCTTGGACAAAGAGCATCTGACTGATGAAGTAGACGCCAATGTCAAACAGAACACCGTGACCACCATATTTACTGTTGCCGAAATCTGGGGAGAATTCAGTATCATCCACTCCAGGCCGACGAAGGCGGAAATAATAAGTTGTGCGCCCATGATATACTCTGCCCAACTGACCGTTTTCGATCATCTGTTTCGCCATGCGAGTTTGCAGATTAAAAATCGAACTGATTTGGATTCCCAGCTTTTTGTTCAGCTTCTTCGAAGCGTTGATCATTTTGAGACAGTCAGCATAGGATCCCGCCATCGGCTTTTCAGAATAACAAGCAAAGCCGGCTTTCATGACTTCAATGGAAATGGGCGCATGGAGGTTGTTGTGGACACACACGTCGACCCAATCAATGTCGTCTCGCTTGAGCATCTCACGAAAATCAGAATAGCAGTTCTCCTCGTTAAAACCGTATTTCTCGGCCCAGGCCTTCAGTTTTGCCGCATCTAGTTCTGCAACGGCGACAACCTTGCACTGTGGCATTTTTGAGTAGATGGTCATGTGTCGGTGTGAGATCATACCGGCGCCGATAATGGCAACACGAGCTTCCTTCATTCGAGTGAAACTCCTTTCTTAGGCATGTTTGTCGGATGCGTTTCTTGAGAGGGCGGAAGGTCAGTGGATATTTGTGCTTACTAGAATTATATAGCAGTCGAAACACGCTCCGCAATGTCAAAAAACGGAGTGATAGTGGATAAAATGGGGAAAATATAACGGTGGTTTTGAGAGCGTATATGTTTGAAGCGTTCTAGTGATGTTGAGAAAAACAAAAAATAAGTGAAGAAACAAGGGAAAATAAGTGGGCGGGATTGACGAACAGAGGAGAGTATGATATTTGAAAAATGCATGTTTATTTTTCGTGTGAAAGAAAGGAGTGCTCTCATGAAATATGGCGTATCGTTATACAGCTTTCAGACAGGACTGGACACAGGGCGAATGACTTTTGAGGACTGCCTGCAAGAAATGAAGCTGATTCCCGCTGATGTAAATGGCGTTGAGGCGCTTTTCTATCGTCCGGGATATGCAGTTCCGGGATATAAACAGTTATATTGCAGAGGCTTAATTACTGAGAAGGATCAGGCGCAGTGGAGTGAACTTCTGGAAAAGTACGGCATGTATGCAACGTGCTACGACAGTATTGTTGGAAATCCAGAATACGATATGCAGCGCGATGGTGTATGTAGAATGTCGAATCCGTCAAAGGATCAATACAAGGATCAAATGGCGATCATGAAGGATGAAATCGATTTTGCTGCTTCCTTTGGTTTTACCACGATGCGAAGTCCAAATGTTTTTGGATTTTATGAGGAAGTTATTCGGGACAGCTTGAAATACGCTGCAGAGAAGCACATCGCTCTGTGCGCCGAAATACATACTCCGCTTCGCATCGATGGAGATATGATCGGAAAATATGTCGAGATGCTTGATAAATCGGATTGTCCGGAGGGCGGCGGCTTGATTCCCGATTTTGGAATCTTTGCAAAAGGACTTGCAAAGCCATTAATCCGAAACGCAATTGCCGCTGGTGCAGATGAAAAACTGATCGAGCGTGTAATTGAATGCTATGGCAATATTGATAAGATTCATGAGCTTGCAGAGGAAATTCGCACACAAACAGATGAACCACAGATCCTTCAGGTTCTTCAAAGAGCAGAAAACGATATCTATGAGGACCCGAAAAAGTTACTATCAGTTGCCGGTTATATTCGCCATGTTCATGCAAAGTTCTATGAATTTGATGAGACCTTTACTGAGCAAAGCATTGATTTTGTATCTGCTGTAAGGACGCTGAAAGAAGCAGGATATGAAGGTGTCCTTAGCACAGAGTACGAGGGGCATAGCTTTTACAAAGAATATGATCCCAATGAGGTTGAACAGGTTCGGCGACAGATTATTGCGACAAAATCGCTGATTGACAATCTGTGAGTTCTTCTTGATCAAAAGGGAAGGGAAGATCCTTTGCCCTTTTGATAATGCACAATATGGAGTGTGTTTTATATGCAGAAGGAAACGTTATGGAGTAAGGATTTCTTGTTTATCAACATCTCAAACTTCACTGCGTTCTTGTCGTATTCCTTATTTGTGACTGTTATGGCTCTATATGTGATTGATATTGGGGGAACAAATCGAACTACAGGTTTGATAACAGCGGGATTAACATTAACAACGATGGTATGTCGACCATTGGTAGGACGCGCACTGGACCACTATGGACGAAAACCTGTGTTTGTAATTGGTGGAATAACATTTGCCCTTAATACAGTAGCATATTTGTTCTGCCGCTCTCTTTCTTCCTTTGCAATCGTGCGAGTAGTGCATGGTATTTCTCAGGCATTATTTATTGTTGCAGTGCAAACGACAGCGGGAGATATCATTCCAGAATCTAGATTAGTTGAAGGCCTGGGATATTTCGGCATTTCCGGAAGTGTTGCGGCTGCACTTGGGCCAATGACGGGCTTGTATATCTATGAGCATTTCGGAGTGTCTAGACTGTTTCTTTGCATGTCTTTCTTTGCAGTACTTGGCGCGATGGCAGCCATGTTGCTTCATGTAAAAGAAAAAAGTGCGATTCTAAGAGAGAATAAAGGCATAGATAACAGTGAGTTGGATTTGAAATCCAAGAATCCGTTGCATGAACTGTTTGAATTTTCGGCTGTTTTCCCCGGATTGTATGTCCTTCTCATGTCTTTTGCATACAGCTTGGTTTCCACCTTCTTGACCCCGTGTGGCCTGGAGCGAGGGATTCAGTCGGTCAGTTTGTATTTCACGGTATGTTCATTTGTGATGATGGCTACACGGCTTTTTTCCGGAAAGATTACATTAAAGATTGGATTAAACCGTATCCTTTCCGTTGGAAGTGTCGTAATGGCCGGAAGCATTGTTTTGATCGCATTTGCGCATAACATTGGTTTGCTGATTCTATCAGGTGCTTTGTATGGTGTTAGTGCCGGCCTGATTCAGCCAATTCTTCAGACACTAGTTTTTCGGTTAGCGCCATTAAAGCGTCGTGGATCTGCGACAGCAACGTATGGCTTGATGGAGGACATTGGAACAGGCACTGGTTCGGCTGCATGGGGAAGTATGACGATGAGTACAGGATATACATATTCGTTTTTGGCTTCAGCTGTCGTCATGGCACTGTGCGGTATAGAGCATCTTTTTATTCTAAGACCTAGAATAGCAAAAATGAAGGAACCTATGTATTTTGAGGAAGAGAATGACTAATTTGAGCTCCATAGAGCAGGAGAATGACTTGTCGTTCTTCTGCTCTATGGATACTATCTCGAAACTGACCTTGACCCCTTTTAACTACACTTGGCATTTATCAAATGATGAGTGGACAAAGAAGACTATTATTTTTCAAAAAACGGAATCTTAACTTCCTGCTATTGACGCGATCTTTAGGGGAATGTTAGATTGGCAAGTAGAGGGACGGAAACAATCGTTGTTTTTCTTTTCTGTGAGCGGATACGTGCAATTATTGTAATTAAGAAATATGAATGAGTTATTGTTTATTTGGATGGATGGCTCGTCTGTATTCTGGTATTGCTTATAGAGAAGTGGACAAATCAGGAAAACAACAGACAGATTTATAAAGCGAATGCTTCCGTAGTGACCCCAAAAAAATAAAGAAAAGGAGAAACAAGATGAAAAAGGTAAAAGTAGTACTGTCGATGTTTTTGGTTGCTGCATTGATCTGCACTTTGTTCGCCGCGTGTTCCACCTCCGGGAAGAATGATGGAACAACAAATTCCCAGGGCACAAAGCCTGAAGAAATCGTCGATATCGTTGTTGCGACCTTAGACCTTGCTGGCAATCCGACCTCCGAATGGGATCGTATGGCAAATTATTGCAATACGATTCTGGAGCCGCAGGGTATCCGCGTGTCGTTTATCATTGGCGAGATGGGTGATTATGGAACAACAATCCCAATGATGATTGCTGGCGGAGAGAAATTGGATGTTGTGAACATCCTTCCGATTGGTGGTACGCATCTTTCTGTCCTGATGTCGAACAACAGCCTCAAAGATATTCATGAAGAGGCTGCAAAGTATTGCCCCAAAACAATTGAAATCTCCGGCGATGCATTAAAGGCCTACAAGAAGGGTGATGCGTTGTACGGTTTTCCGACAAATCGGCTGAACACTTCAAATGAATATGCAATTCTCAGAAAGGATATCCTTGAGGCGTGCGGCTTGGTCGAAGCTGCAGAAAATTGCTCTACCTGGTCAGATTTGGAAGCGATTTTTGCTGGCGTCTATGACTACGTCACAGAGAACCACATTTATGTGATTGGCGGTCAGCGCTCTGTAGTTCCTCTCCAGGCAATTTGGACAGGAAATGAGTTTTCAACGGGTGAACAGCTTGATGATGCTGGCGATACTACTGGTCTGATTTCAATTGATCAGAAAACAGGTAAGGTTTTCAGCAAGTATGAAAATGAGTATTTGCTGAATATGATGAAGCGTGGCAACACCTGGAATGAAAAAGGATGGGTTTTCCCGGATACCGTTCTTGGCGATGACCATGTTGATAATCTTATGAAGCAGGGCGTTATTTTCTGCAACTGGAATCATACGGAGCTTGGCGTGGAAGTTGCGAGAAAGCTGTCTTCTGGCTTTGATGTTGTGTGTCCGATGACCTGCCCTGGTATCGTTTGCACAGGCAATCTGAGCTTCGGTGTTGGTATCCCAGTAAACTGCGATGATGTTGAAGCGGCGTGTAAATTTATTGAGGCTTTGTATACCGATGAGCGGATTTCAACAGTTTTTTCCTGGGGCATCGAGGGCGAAGATTATGTGATGGTCAATGGCGAAGCAGACTACACTGATCCAAAATCGAATTTCCATGCATCGGACTTTATTATTGGTAATCAGATGATTATGCCTCCATGGCAGGGAACTGGTGCAGATTTCCGCGAGCGTTCTATTGCATCCAACAAAGCAGCAAAATGCAGCCGTTTTGTTGGCCTCGCGATTGATGCAAGTGAAATGGCATCTGAGGTTTCCGCACTTACATCTGTAAAAGACGAATACCTTCCGGCATTGACCAGTGGCCTCTATTCCGATGAGAATTATAAGAAGTTCCTAGATAAAGCATATGCTTCTGGCCTGCAAGAATATATGGATGGGGTCCAGAAACAGGTTGACGCATTCCTTGCAGAAAATGAGTAAGCGAGATTATTTTGCCAGCTTTTTCTGAATTCAAAAGACGCGCTGTAGATTAATTCTACAGCGCGTCTTTTTTGAAAGCGTATTATTCCGTTGAACTCAACTTGAACTGATTACGATATTCCATAGGTGTGCTGTCAGTCAACTGACGAAAAACACGAGCGAAGTACTTGCTGTCTGAGAAACCACTGCGCAGACAAAGTTCAGTAATTGAAAGGTCTGTTCCAACCAAAAGATTCTTTGCTTCTGTAATACGAAGCTGTGTCAAGTAAGTAATTGGTGACATATGAAAGACGGCTCGGAATTGACGCCTGACATAATCATCGCTGAGCGGAATCTGATTCACTGCGTCTGCTGCCCGGAAGGAGGGATCTGTATAATTCGATTCCAACAAATTAGCTAATTCAAAAACATCGGGATTGAGACGCGCTGGCTGACGACTGCAGAGAAATGCCTGCATAGCCCGCAATAAAGCAGGTAGCATCAACTCATAACCACAGAGCTGATGTTGAAAAAAGGCATCGTACGATTCTGCTAACGAGCGAAAGCTTCCACGCTCATCATCATGATAGATTGCAAATGTTTTTGACGGTGAGAGATTGACACTCAAACCCATGCAGAGTTCCAACTGAAGTCGATCTGGCAATAGCAGATGGTTCGTTTCGGGTGGAATATTCAAAATGGAACCAGGGGAAAAAGCATGTCGTGTTCCTTCAATATTAGCAAATCCGGAGCCTTCAATAATCAGGATGACCTCCCAACTGCTATGACTATGCATTCCCCGATTGTTTGTTTTATAGTATGTCGGATCAAGATAACCGTAAGAGCCGGAATAACTAGTATCCGAAAGAACGGTAAAGCTACATTTATTTTCAATATCTGACATAAATAAACCTTCTTCGCGGAGTAATTTGCTAAGAAAGCAATCATAGAAACTCTTCAAATAAAAAAGTCAAACAGAATAGAAGCGAACAAAATGATAGCCGACAGAGTTAGTTAAACCGACTACTGAACTATACAGACGTGCCTTTTCTAGAAAAATGAAAACTATCCCCTGGGGTGACATCCCCTTTAACCCGTTCAAGTTCTGCATCAATTAGCCGATTAATAAATGCATTGACACTTTCACTATTCTGCGCTGCCGCATTTTGTATTTCTTCCTTTCGACCTTTTGGCACAGTCAAGTTGATCCTGTCATATGCTTGTTTAATGAATTCGTTGTTGTATTTAATTGCTGCTGCCTTTTCTTTGTATGCCATTTAACCACCCTCCTATAATACTATACAACCTGGACAGCATATTGCGCAATGTACTAATTGCACAAAACGGATATACGCACATTGTGCAATGTGCCGATTGACGACCATTGCGCAATGTGCTATCATGTAGTCACAAGGCAAGCAAACCACCGCACGCCACAAACCAAGGGACACACAAGCAAAGGTTTAAATGAGTAGGCAAAAGCCGGAAAGAGATCACCAGGAAGAGCGAACCGGGATTCGGTAAGACCGCAAGAGCACGAAACGCCCGCCGCCGCTTGTGTGCCCGCAAGAATGAAAGGAAGATTCAAATGTCAAGTATCGAACTGAACAACAAAATCGCAAGCCTCCAGGAATGGGAAGCTCTCCAGGCAGAGGCCGCCGCTATGGTGGAGAGCATCAAGGACGAAATCAAGGCGCACATGGACCGCATCGGAGTGGAAGAGCTCCAGGCCGGAACACACATTGTCAGATGGACAACCACCTTAACAACCCGCTTTGATTCCACCGCTTTCAAAAAGGTTATGCCGGACGTTTACAAGGCATACACCAAGCAGACCACTTCCCGTCGATTCTCCATCACTTAAGAAAAAGCCCCTTGCCTGAACGCCGACCAAAGCAACAGGCAAGGGACCCAAGAAGGACCGCCACAGAGGGCGGCAAGAAAAAGATACCACTTGCCGCCCTCTCTTGTCAAGAAAGGAAGCAAGAACAATGAAACAGATTGTGAAAACATCCAGACTCGCCGGACAGCTCGAAAAGCTCTTTCGCATGCTGAACAATGATTTCTTTGACGGTCAGTTGCCGGAAGTCGTTGTTACCATCCAGGCGACAAGCAGGGCATGGGGCCACTATTCCACGTTCAATGCATGGGACGTTAAGGACGGCGGCAAGCGTGAAATCAACATTGCAGCGGGAGGCTTGGATAGACCCATTGAACAGATCATAGCAACCTTGATGCATTCCTTTGCAAGTTCCGTGATATCCATAACCTGCTTGTTCGCATAGAGAGCAGAAATCCGGGTGGGTGTGAAAATCTGCACGATATCTACACACTCACCACCGGACATAGCCAGATTAAAGTTGTTGGCAAAATCCGCAGCAGTGATCCAGTTCATGTTGACGTGAACACCGATTTCTTTTTCAGTGATCTCGTTGATTGCGTCCTGGACGTGTTCACCATAGTCTGCAGCAGTCATTCGGAGATCAAAGTACCACAGTTCAATCTCTTCGATTTCTTCAGGCTCTTCTGTGGGAGGAGGAGTCGGCTCAGGCTTCTCATTATCTGTATTATCTGTTGGGGTTGAGTCAGTCGGTGTGGCTTCTGCAGGAGCAGCATCGACAGGTGTACTGCTGGTATCAGTAGGTGTGTTGACGGGTGCCTGCGCCTTGTTGCAGGCCGAAAATAGGGTTAGGCAGAGTGCTGCGACCAGCAAAAGAGCAACAAATACTTTTCCTCTTTTCATAAACTCGGTTCCTCCTCGATTATAAAGTGTTTGGATGTTCTCCAATGACGATTATAAATGCATCATGAATCAAAGAGCAAACCGTATTCTTCAACTCACTGATTCGGAAACTGCATTAATCTGAAGAATCGTAATCTGTTTCTTGGAAAAGAAGAATTGAAAGGGAAGCTGTATCGAACCAGATGAGTGTGGTTTGTAATATGTCAGATGGGCTGACCAACAACATTCAGCTGAGGTTATGAGAATTACACAAGTGACTATGTTAATGTACTGTTCTGTATAAGAAATGGATGCCCCTAAAGCCACTGTGCATTAGGGGCATCCATTTCTTATGGGCGGGATTGAGAGCGTTGTAGTTCGTTTGGAATAGAAGTGATATAATTGAGGAACGTATTTTCTTCCGGAGTGAGCGTATGCTTTTTGTAGGCAATCACCTGATAACATGGTACCATGGGGCCAATTGGAACAATCTTTATGGGTCCGTGTTTAAAGAATCTGGCGTCACGTTCCGGAATGATTGCAATCACATGATTAATGACCACTGCATCAATCATGCCGACCGCTACGGATCCTTCATAATAATCAGAACTGTTTACTCGATGGATATGTAGCTTGATTTTCTCTTTCTGGCATGACTGCATTAAGGGCATTTCCGCATTATAATACGGATACTGTACGAGGACAAGGTTGTCAGCCAAATCAGATAGACCAATCACTTCTTTTTTTGCGAGAGGATGATCATTTGGGATAACGCAGACCATGCGGTCAGTTAAAAAAGGAACATTTTGAATTTCCAAAGGATAATTCTTGGGGTAAGTATCGTCAAGAACTCCATCTGGTATGAATACAAACGAGCATTTATTCAAGTACATCTCAGAAAGATAATCTGCTGAATGCACAAGCAAAAGGCGGATTCCGGGGTTTTCCTGTTGGAATCTGCGAAAGTGAACTGCAACATCATGTGGAGCCATGGCACCTGGAAAACTCACAACAAGATCCCCGGATGTTCCAGTGATATTCTCTCTTATAAAGCGGTCTTGTTCATTGAGGATGTTCGTTGCATAAGGAATCAGGGCTTTGCCGTATTCGCTTAATTCAACATGTCGTGTTGTACGGTAAAAGAGGGAGACTCCAAGCTCTTGTTCCAGACTCATAATGTGCCGGCTGAGAGTTGACTGTGAAATAAACAAGAACTCCGAAGCTTCGCGGTAATCTAATACTTCGGCGAGCTTCAAAAATTCAGTCAAATATTTTGTCTCCATGCTTTACCCCTTTATAGAGAAGATAACTGATTCGGTGGCTATGACTGGTAGCTATCGAATAATATGTTATCAATTGGAATGCCCTGTGTCAAGGCAGCGAGAAGCGAGCTTTTGCAGAACGCGATGCGCGAAGAAGAACAGTTCTATGGTCTCAAGACTGTAAATGAAACGTGCGCTATCAACGTGGTCTATATTTTACCTGATTCAACATCTGATAAGAATAGAAAGTATCTTCCGTTTTGGGAGAAATTATAGTTGATCGGTACTTGATTAAGATCATAAAAGCATCTGAAGAAAGCCCTATTATCAAGGTTTTTACGTGTTTTTTTGATCCATGGTTGACTCCAGAAGAAGATTCAACTAAAACAAAACTCCTCGATGCACCATGGCATCGAGGGGCATTGTCTTGTCGGAGTGGTATTTTTTGGGTCGATACTATGATTACTTTTCCAGAAGCCGGATCTGTTTCTGCTGCTATAACTTTCATGAAGCATTTGAAAAATGCCATACAAGCTTTGATTTGTTGTGTTTGCTCTAAATCTCCTTGAGCAGCTCTCGCCGGACAGCAAGGCCGAGTTGCAGGCTCAGTCGCTCAGAAGGGTCACTGAAGTCACTATGGGCAATCGCCTTCAAGTGTTCCAGGCGATAGCGAAGGGTGTTCCGATGGATATAGAGTGCCTTCGCAGTCAGGTCCAGCACAAAGCCGTTCGCAAACCAGGCCTCCAGAGTTTCATAGTAGCAGCTGCCTGTCGATGCGTCCAGCTGCACCAGATGTTCAAGAAGAGACGGCACCATCAGTTTTTTCTGCTCGACACTCAAACTCCTGGAAATCAGCTGCATCTGGTGTTCCTCATAAGTTCCAAGTTCCGTTCGTGAATCCTCTGCGATAACCTTTGCCTGCTCTGCCCAAAATGGAATATCAGAGCAATCCTGAAACAAACAGGACAGCCCAGCCTGCAACCGATTTTGTAACAGAAATGGCCGAAGCTGTTCTGCAAGTTCTCTCGAGGACAGCCAGTTCTCAATATGAAGAATGCAGCACATGGATTTCTGAACCAGCACACAGGTGGAGCTACATATTTGTCCCAACTGGTGAGAGAGATAGGAGAAAGAGGAGAATGCGTCAGGATTTTGAATCCACAGGATCAGATAGTAGCCGGATTTCCACCCCAATTTCTCTTGCAGAAGGGCTTGAAGGTTTTCCAAGGAAACAGCAGATCCGGTCAGAAGATGATAGAGCATGTTGTAGAGCGGGTCATCCATACGAATATATCCAAAGGCTTTATCCCGGACGATCATTTGTTTGATGTGGACGATTATCCTTGCACAGACGAAAAGGGATAATTCAGAGGGTTTTTGTTTGCGGCACACCACGAGAATGTGACCGCGGCGCTGAGAATCTATAAAGATATTTGCCACAATACTGGGCACACATGAGCCATGGATGGAGCAAATCGTAGGAACGCGCAGGGAAGTGGTATATTCCAGATCACCCCGGCTGTTGAGCTGTTGGAGAGAGCTTGCAAAGTTGATCGTGTCACTTTCAATAGATGGATTGGAGGTGGCATGAAGATGATGATTCTGATCGAACAAACGGATTGCATTCCCGATCACATGCTCGCCAGCTTGTAAGAGCCGGGTATAATCCATCTTTGCTTCCATGACAGAAAACTCAGCTTCCAGAGCTTGCAGTTTCTCAAAAAGAGCCTGCAGCGCAGTGAATGCAGCAACTGGGTCCTGAGCCTCAACCTGTAGATATTGGGCACTTGGACATTTTGGAGTCCCGACTATGATTAAAATTCTGGGGTCGTTTTGATCATCTGCATCTTCGCCTTGAACCCAATAAGCGTATCGCTTTTCACTTCTTGGCCCTCCATGAAGACGAATCCCGCACACAGTCTGGTCAGGATCAGCATGGAGACTTGTTTTCCCGTAGTCATTTAATGCTTCCTGAAGCACTTTCAAAGGAATCAGCATTTTTATTGCCTCCCGTCAAGTATCTGAATTCAGTATAGTGCGTGATGCACAAAGATGCAAGTGCGTTTTGGCTCTGCCGCTTAATGACAAATCCGGATTGACATGTTAAAGTTTTATTATGTTCCAACGCTTGCTTTAAATGAAAATGCAGAGAGGAGAATCTGAATGGCAACACCTGCAATCAAGGGCCCGAAGCGCGGCGTATCGATCTACAGCTACTCCGGCGAGTGGGGCGTCACCATGAATCTGGAGGACTGCTTCAAGGATATGTACGACATGGGCGCCACCGGCGTGGAGATCCTCGCCAACGGCCACATCGAGAACTATCCCCAGCCCACCAACGAGTGGATGGACAACTGGTTCCGTCTGTGCACTAAGTACAACGTCACCCCCGTGGAGTACGGCCACTGGGTCACCAGCCGCCTCTATCGCGGCGAGATGGAGCTGAACACGGAGGAGTCCCTCCGCATGCTCAAGCAGGACATCATTCTCGCCCATCGTCTGGGCTTCACCGTTCTGCGCACCAAGCTGGGCGTTATCAACTGGATTCTGACTCCTGTGCGCAACTGGCGGGAGATCATCTTGGGCGCCCTGGATCTGGCGGAGCGCTACAACGTCTGCATGTGCCCTGAGATTCACAAACCTACAGCTCTCTCGTCGCAGATGGTTGCCGACTATGTGGAGTTCATCGACAAGTATCAGACCAACAACTTCGGTCTGAACATCGATTTTGGCACATTCCAAAACGTATTCAATGCAGAAAATCCCAGGTTCCCCGGTATGCCGGATGAAGGTCCCTGCAGCTATCCCCATGAGCTGCGCGCACTGCTTCCTTACATCCATGCCTGCCATGCCAAGTTTATCAACATGTCCGAGGACTTCCAGGAGACAATGATCCCTTATCCCGAGATCATCAAAGAATTCGTGGACGGCGGCTGGGACGGCTACTTCCTGTCCGAGTATGAAGGCCCCCACAAGGATGAGCCCGGCTTCGTCTCTGAGCAGCTGAAGCGTCAGCATGTCATGATGAAGCGCATCCTTGGTTACTGATCGGAAAGGAGAGAGAAATCATGCTTGAAAAACAGAACATTCAGACCCGCGGCTTCCACAACATCTATGATGAAGACGGCAACGCCATCGGCTTCCAGCTCTGCTTCCGCTCCACCTATTACAAGGGCGTCTGGCTGAGCCAGGTCCGAGTGGGAGATCTGATCGTGGACGACGAGGTTTTCCCCAGAGAGCAGCAGATCTGGGTCATCAACGGTGTGGAGTACACCCCCGATGAGATGGAAAAGCTGGGCACCATCCACTGGCACATCCTGGATGTGGCCACTATCGTGGTGAAGAAGCCCGGCGGACTGAGCCAGGGCTATCATGACGTGACCGTGAATTTTGGAACTTGCAGCTCCTATGGGCCGGCACCTTTTGCGCCGCCTCCCAAGGATAAGTCCGAATGGGATAAGATTTTCCCAATGGAAGTCTTCTCAATGCTCTCTACTCGCGCCTATCACAACCGCATGATTATTGTCTGACCTTTTTAAAGAAATAAAAATACAAGGAGGTTTCCATGATGAAACGCATGAAGTCTGTCCTCGCAATTCTTCTGGTGGCTTGCTTGATGCTTGCCCTCTTTGCCGCTTGCAAAAACGAGCCGACCGAACAGCAGAGCACCCAGACCAGCAATACCGAAACTGAAACACCGAAACAGGATACTCCAGAAAAAGAACCTGAGCAGCAGCCAGAAGAAACGCAGGAGCCTGAGGAAGAACCAACTGAGATCGTGCTGGCTCTCTACGATATGCGCTCCAGATGTAATGACTATGGTGAACCGATTGCTGAAGCTGCGAACAAGCTAACGAAGGAAGCAATTAATGTAGTAGGCGATTTTCATTGGATTTCTCCTGGTGATTGGTCCACAAAGGTTGAGGTTGCGTTGGCAGCCGGTGATCGCTTTGACGTGGTGAACCTGAATGGTTGGAGCAAAATCAATAAGCTGTATCCCCAGGGTTTGGTAATGGACATTACAGACTATATTGACGAATTTGCGCCTGACGCCTTCAATCTGACCCAGGAATACATCAATTGCTATACTTTTGGCGGGAGAATCTATGGATTCCCCACCATTCGGAACTACTGCAAGAACGAGTATATTGTCATGCGTACCGATGTTCTGCGGGAACTTGGCTTGGAGGAGAAAGCTGAGAATCTGAAAAGTTGGAGCGAGTATGAGGAAATCCTAAAAGCCGTCTATGACAACTATACGGTTAAGGATGGTTCCATGTATCCTGTTGGCCTGTCCACCGTGGCGACTGCATCTGACTTCGTGGTAACCCAGGATGCGTTTGACACCATCTCTCTTGTGGATAATCTGGGCGATTCCAACGAAGTGCTTTACGCGGACAATGATGGAAAGGTCAACTTCTACCAGGCCTCAGACACCTACCGCTTTATCTGTGAAAAGAACCAGGACTGGTTCGACAAGGGCTATATTTGGCCGGATTCTGCACTGACTTCTGAGTTTGTCGACGAGGTTGCAAAACAAGGCGTGCTGTTCTCCTTCATTTCCGGTTCCGAGACCGGCATCAAGGCTACAAAAGAAGCCAACTTTGGCTTTGAGGTCACCGTGGTGCAGGTTGCTACTGGCATGATTAAGACATCCCAGCCCATTTTCACCGGTGTTTGCCTGCCTGTCACCTGTGAAGAGCCAGAGGCTGCTCTGAAGTGGATCAATATGCTCTATACCAACAAAGACCTGATGAATCTGCTGGTTTGGGGCGTGGAAGGATCCGATTGGCATGAGGAGGATGGACAGGTTGTCCGAGACAAGCAGGAAGGCTATCTGAACGTGGACTTTGTCCTGGGCAATAACACCCTGTTGGTTCCTCTTATGGGAAACGGTGCAGACTTCTATGAAATTGTGCTGAAAACCAATGAAGAGGCTGTCAAATCCCGCTACATGGGGTTTGTCATTGACACCAGCGACATGAGCCTGATCATTAGCCAGCTGTCCGCCGCAAAAGATCAGTACCATAAGTCCCTGATCTACGGCAACTACACCCCCGAACGTCTTGAAGAGTATAAGAGCAAGCTGGAAATTGGCGGCGTGAATGATTATATCGCGCAGGTCCAGGATCAGTTGGATGCCTGGCTGGCAGAGACCGGCAGATAAACTCCAATAAACATGCAATCATGAACAGATAATGGGCGGTGCGTCCAAGCGTCGCCCATTATCTATTCTGTACTGTATTTGTAAAGAAAGAAGAGAAATCCAATGGCACCAAGACTTGGCCGGAAGAACAGTAATATCGACTTTACGGAAGGTCCGATTCTGAAAAGCATTTTCATTTTTGCGATTCCAACGCTGTTGGGTGATATCTTCTCAGCACTCTATAATGTGGTGGATACCATTGTAGTTGGCCAGTTCGTTGGTTCCGGCGCACTGGCAGCCGTAGGATCAACATTTGCGATTCATATGATTGCAGCAGCGGTCTATGCCGGTTTCGGTATGGGTTCCGGCGTGTTGACAGCGCAGATGTTTGGCGCGAAACGGCATGACCAGTTGACCGCTACAGTGAATACCGCTTACATTGGAGCATTCTTTATCGGAACATCCATGATTCTGCTGGGAGAACTGGTGACTGTACCGCTTCTGAAGTTGCTGCACACGCCGGAATCCATCATGGAAATGGCAACCGCCTATCTGCGGGTCTATTTCCTGGGATGTACCGGACAGCTGTTTTACTTCATGGGCTCCAACATGCTTCGAGGACTGGGCGATTCCCGTTGGCCGACCTATGCGCTGGTATTCTGCGCGGTACTGAACACGCTTTTGGATCTGCTGTTTGTCTGCGTCTTCCATTGGAATGTCACCGGCGCAGCAGCCGCCACCGTAATCAGTCAGCTGCTTTCAGGCATTGCTGTGGTGATTCGCATCTACAATGGCAATTATGGAATTGAGCTGAAGAAGGAGAACTTCAAGATCCATCCGGATATCCTGAAAAAGATATTGAAGATCGGTATTCCAGGCTGTTTCCAGATGATGGTCACCTCCGTCGGTACGCTTATCATTCAGGCATTTTCCAATCGGTTCGGCGAAGATCTTGTCGCCACCAATTCCATTGTTCAAAAGATCGAACAATTTTCGCTGCTGCCTGCAACCGCCCTGGGAAGAGCTCTTCAAATGTACATCGGACAAAATCTGGGTGCCGGCAATCAGGCACGAGCCAGGGAGGGCATGCGAAAGACATTTGGCCTGATCCTAGGAATCGGAGCATTGATGGGTGTGTTTGATTTCGCGTTGGCAAGAGTCCTTTGCAGAGCGTTTGTTTCCAATGAGACAGTCATCAAAATGGGCGTAGAAGCAATTCATATCATTGCGATATTCTTTGTCATTCATGCGGCACAGATGAATCTGTCCAGCGTTCTTACCGGTGCCGGCGCAACAAAATCCGTAATGTATGTCAGCTTCATCGGAATCGGTGTGAGAGTCCTCTGCTGTTATCTTTTCGGCGTGCGCACCGGACAATGGCAAGGACTTTTCTGGGCGACGAATACCTTCTATCTGGTATGTGCGGTGATTTATGCCCTATATGTTTGGAAAGGCGATTGGATGAAATATGTGGCAGTCCGGCCTCACCGCGCAGCGCCGGCGCCAAAACAAGACAAAGTATCAGAAGAATAATAGGAGGAATAGAAAATGAGCACGACACAGAAACCCGGTATCCACCGCGGCATGAGTACCTACTGCTGGTACCCCCTTTATAATGTCTGCATGGACCTGGAAGACAGCCTTCAAATCATGCAGGATATGGGTGCCCATGGCATTGAGATCCTGGCTGACGGCGTCATCAAGGGGTATCCCTATCCCAGCAAGGAGTGGCTGAACAAGTGGTTTGCCATGTGCGACCACTATGAGATTGTACCCGTAGAGTATGGTCATTGGGTGGAATCCAAGCTGTATCGTGGACGCGAGAGCACAGTGGAAGAATCGTTGGAGCAGCTGATTCACGACATCAAGCTTGCGTCCTATATGGGCTTTACCTGCATGCGCACCAAGCTGGGTGTCATCGATGGCAAGCTGACCCCAACCTTGATCTGGCGTGATGTGATCCGCAAGGCGCTGCCCTATGCTGAAAAGTACAATGTTGTTATGCAGCCGGAGATCCATAATCCAACTAAGCTGACGGACCAGATGATCATGGACTATGTGGAGTTCATCGAAAAAGAAGACACCCAGTTCTTCGGATTCAACATCGACTTTGGCGTATTCAAGAACAAGCCGACGCCCGGAACGGTTTCCCATCGCCCGCTGGATCCCAGCAAGCCGGAGGACATTATCCCGCTGCTTCCTTATGTCCATGCCTGCCATGCAAAGTATTACAATATGAGTGAAGACTTTGAGGAAACCACGATTCCTTACCGTGAAGTAATCAAGATTATGCAGGATCACGGATGGAATGGCTATCTGCTCTCGGAATACGAAGGCGAGCATAAGGAGGACTTCAACTACTGCATGACTCAGGTGAAGCGGCATCATGTGATGATGAAGCGGATCCTGGGTGAGTAAAGAGACAGGAGGGAAACGAATATGTTAGAGTATGAAGGCGTACAGTACAAAGGATTCCGCAACCTTTATAATGAGAATGGGGAAGCGATCGGATTCCAGGTTGGTATCCGCCTGATTTCGTACCGGGGTGCCTGGCTGAGTCAATTCCGTTTTGCCTATGTGGATGTTGACGGAGAGAAGTTCCGGGCAGATAAATGTTCATTTGTCGTGAGCGGTATTGAATATACCTATGAAGAGACATTCGGACTTGGCCGTGTCAAGTGGCCGCTGGAAGAGCCAATGATGATCCGGGTCCAGAAGCCCGGTGGCCTTTCCCAGGGAAATCACACAGTTTCGGTTTTATATTCTGAAATTGCGTCCTACGGCCCGGGCGATTGGGGAGAGATTGATGAGAATCGTCCCCGCCATGGCCATTCGGAGTCCTTCGGATTTACCCGGGATATGATCATTGTATGATACTTTGCCCCAGATCGCACGAAAGTGATCTGGGGCATTTTTTTTCGAGTAAGGCTTCTCAAGAAGTGCTTTAACAAAGGGAGAGAAAACCAAAAGCTGAACGCTTATAATCCATAAAATCCGTGAGACGAAGGCATAATAGTGGATAAATAAAAGCCCCTTGGCTATACCGTAAAAAAGTATCAGTTTGTTATTCTTACACCATTGTGGAGATGGATATGCCGCAAAATAGTATCAGTTTGTTTTTCTTGCACCATTAGTAAGGGCCGGGATTGACACGCACAGCCAGCCAAGAGTTCTTGGCTGGCTGATTAGATACATATCCTCCCACAATAAAGAAACCGTAAGCAATTGGCGGCTTTAGTTGGGACTCCGGAGATCTAATAGGAACAGAGATGAAAACAAACACGACGCAGCTAATCAACGCCTTCCAGGGTAGAGCCGCGCTCAATAATTTTGGCAGTGACCTGAATCTGCTGTGGTGTCGTGACCTCACCTTGCATGATGCGGACAAGAAGCTTGGCAGCTTCGTAACCAAATTCTGAACAGGGAGACTGGACGGAGGTCAACTGAGGAGAGGCGTAAGTGGTAGCCGCGCTGTTATCAAATCCTACGATTGCAATCTCCCCAGGAACTTTTATTCTGGCTTCATGAAGAACATGAGAACAAGCCAACGCAAAGGAGTCATAGGCACAGATAATGACATCCGGCCACTGATCCCGAGGAAGCTGGAGGTAGGAGGAAGCACACGGGAGAGCATTCAAATACCCGGGGTCTGGGGCATTCTCTGCGAAGTTATGCATCGAGCTGTATCGGGTCAATTCCTCATGATAGGGGATTCCGTGATCGTTCAAAGCGTGGAGCATGCCTTGAAAACGGGCTTCGGAATAGATGACTGGCACACCGGAGCCAGGGTAGCAGGCGTGGATATATGCAAACCGACGACGCCCACGTGCAATAAGACGACTTGTGAGTTCATAGACGGACTGTTCAATGTCACTGACAACGCAATAGTCATAGGGAGCATTTAGGTATTCTGAAACAAAGACCGTTGGGATTTTGCCAAAATCCAACTTGTTGTCGGGAGTGTGTCGGATCGTACTCAAATAAATACAACCCCCTACCAATCCACGAGAGAGATATTTTTCATAATCAAAAGAATGATCCTTTTGCGGTTCTGAACCAGCTTTATGAGAGAAAGGGGACTCAGCATCCTGGAACATGATCGACTCATCTGTAAAGGAAATCAAAAGGTCATAGCCAGCTACAGAGAGAACACGATTGATACCGTATAGATAATCAGAAAGATTCTGGCGGACCTGGAGGGGGAAAACCGCAAGGATCGACCGGCTCTCCCGCCTACTCAAGGTTTGTCCGACCATGCTGGGCTGGAAGTTAAGCGCTTCAATCGCTTCCATTACTTTTTTTCTAGATGCTTCGCTCACAGGGACATTTCCATTCAGGACTCTTGATACTGTGGAAATCGAGAGCCCTGCGCGTGCAGCGACATCATAAATTGTAGACATATGTAACCTCGTAGAATCATAGCATTGTTCTTTTACTATAATTATACTGCGAGGCACAGAAAAAGTAAATAGAAAAATATTCTGAAGAATTGCAAGCGCTTTCACCAAATTTTGATTGGATTAATTGTACAAATATACAAAATATAAATATGATATTGACATGATTGATTTTCCAATATAGTATATAAACATATGAAAGCGCTTGCAGAACCGCTTTCATATCTAAGAAAGGGGATATCACAATGAAAAAGACAATCGCATTAGTACTTGCCTTGTGCATGTTGTTCGCTTTGCTTACTGCTTGCGCAAAGACAGAGCAGCCAGCCTCAACGCAGTCCACACAAAAAACAGAAGAGAACCAGAAGAGTGAAACCGTTTCGAATGTGCCGAGTGCGCAAGAGACGCAGAACGATCCGATTGAGCCAGATGAGATTGTGTTCTATATTATCAACCGGAATGGATCCTCCAGCGATGCTTTCCAGCGAGTAGAAGATGCAATTAACGAACTTACCGTGCCACAGATCAATGTAAAAGTACACATGGTTGGCTTCCAGTTCGGAGAATACATGCAGATGATGCCCCTGGCCATTGCAGGAGGCGAACAAGTTGACCTTGCGTGTACCATTCCATTTGGTGGTGCGAGTTTCCCGGCTTTGGTGGCCAGCAGCTATTTGATGGACATTTCTCCCTATCAGGATCTTATGCCGACGATTCAGGAGAAGGTCGGGGAGTTCCTCGGCATGTACACAGTAGGCGATAAACTCCTTGGCTTCCCCCTGTATCGTGTTTATGGCTCCAAGGAATTCTGCATTATGTCCAAACCGATGTTGGAAGAGGTCGGTATGGTAGAGCAAGCCGAAAACGCAGACTCCTTCTCGGATCTGGAAGCAATTTTTGAGGCCATTAAGGAGCGCTACAGCGATGAAAATATTTATGCAAGCTGTGGTTTTGCTGTGGATGGCTTGTATTGGACTGGTGACAGATTTGATAGTGTGGTGCTGCCGGAGCATGTAGGTGACACAACGGAGGCTGTAGTTGCAGACAAAGACGGCCATGTAAGCTGCGTCTACGCCGAGCCGGATTACACCAAAAAGCTGCAGATGGTAGCGGACTGGGCGCAGAAAGGTTATGTCCATCCAGATGCCGCATTCACGGAAGAAGATCTCATGAAGAGCGGCGTTGCATTCAGTCAAATCGCTTATTCTGAAATTGGCGTGGAAGGGAACAGAAAGGCTTTGCTGGGATACGATGTTATTTGTCCGGTCCTGGCTTCCAAACTGCTGACCAGTACGGAGATCGTCTCTATCGCCCATGTGGTTCCGGTTACCGCAGAAGAGCCGGAGGCTGCCGTGAGATTTGCAAATATGATGTATGAAAGCGGTGATTTGGTCAACCTGCTTGCTTGGGGAATCGAGGGCGAAGACTATGTGATTAACGACCTGGGGGAAGCGACTTTCCCTGCCGGCAAGGACGATTCCACGGCGGATCTTTACCATAATGCTGACTACCTCGCCGGCAATCAGTTCCTGATTGCTCCCTGGGAGGGCAGCGGCGAAGGTTTCCGTGAGATGGCGGAGCGCTCTGTTGCGGAGACACCCCGGTCTGCGTTCCTCGGCTTTGCACTGGATACCAGCGACCTTGCAAACAACATTGCAGCCATCACCGCTGTACAGGATGAGTATAAGAAAACGCTCGGCGCAGGCGGTTATAACGAGCAGATGTATCAGGCATTCCTGGACAAACTGCAGGCGGCGGGCGTCGACGCGTACTGCCAGGCCATCGAGGATCAGCTGCAGGCATATCTTGCCAACCAGTAAAAGAAACATCGCGATGACCTTGGTGTACGACTCAATATGATTTGTGCGACAATCAGCAGAGAACAAAAGGAGTTTTCATGATGAAGGAATTAAGAATTGGTATCATCGGCTGCGGAACAATCTCCCATCGCCATATGTTCACCTGGCCCTACGTCCCCGAAGCAAAGGTCGTTGCTGCGGCAGAAATCGATCCGATCAAGTTGAAAAGATGGGGTCAGCAATATCGCTTTGACGAAAAGGATCTTTACACCGACTTCCGCGAGCTTTTGAAGCGGGATGACATAGATGCTGTCGATGTGTGTGTTCACAACAACCTGCATACACCCATTGCAATCGAGGTCCTGAAAGCTGGAAAGCATTGCTATTCGGAAAAGCCTATGGCTGGCTCTTACGCAGATGCAAAGCTGCTCTATGACGCGGGAAAAACCATCGGTCCCAAACTGGCCATTCAGATCAGTTCTGTGTTCAACTATCAGACTCGTAAAGCGAAGGAAATGATCAACGCCGGTAAACTGGGCGAGCTCTACCACGGTCGGATCGTAGGAAATCGGCTGGCCGGTCGCTGCGGCCTGGATATGCCGCAGATGAGCAGCGACTTTATGTCCAAAGAGATTGGCGGCCATGGCCCGCTGTTCGATATCGGTGTATATCACATTTCCCAGATGTTGTACCTGGCCGGGCTTCCGGAGTTAGAGAGTGTCTATGGCGCTGCATATAACAAGTGCCACATGGACGAACGACTGCTTCGCGGCCGCAAGTTCGAGGTGGAGGACCTTGGAATTGGTCTGGCCCGCTATAAGGGCGGCTTTACCTTGGATATGTTTGAATCCTGGGCTTTTAACCAGGAAGAAGTGGGAGAAAACCTGCTGGTCGGCACAGAGGGCGGTTTCAAGATCATTAACTGTGACGGCGTGGGCGGAGAAATTGCGATTCGCGAGTACTCCAAGATGATGCCCGGTTCCAATTTCTTCGGACATCCGGAGCTGACGTTTATCGGTTATGAGAACAACCAGCGCTACGAGATGAAGCTTCGCTGTCAGGAGAACCAGAGCATGGAGGAGATTGCAGATCCAAAGATGGCATGGTTCAACAACAACCAGACCCATTGGGCTGCCTATCTCCGGGGCGATCTCACCGACGAGACCAGAATCGACACCCCGTACATCGCGCTGCAGTCTGCGCTTGTCAGCGAGGGCGTGTTCCTCTCCGACAAGTTGGGGCACAGCGTCACAAAGGATGAGATCGAGGCAATGAGTACATCCACAGCGGTCCGTCGCCAGGTTACCCCCTGGGGAACATTTGATTATGATTTCTAAGGAGGAAGAACAATGGAGTTAAAAAAAGGTATTTCGTTCTGGGGCTATAGTATGTCTTACGGTTCTGGCCGCATGAGCGTTGAGGATATGTTGGCCGCCGCAAAGAAGGCTGGCGCAACCGGGATAGAGCTGCTTCCCAATCGGACTGCACTCAGCGCATATCCCACTTACACCCAGAAAGATGTAGAAACCTGGTTCGAGCTGCTGGGCAAGTACCAGCTCACGCCGATCTGCAATGCCGCCATGATCGTCTGCAATTTGGATTGGGCCTGCGGCGCAACCAGGAAACTGAAGAAGCAGGCAGCCGCTGCTCCGGATGGGGCTATGTCAATGGCAAATAACCCTATGCTGAAGAATGCGCATCTTGGCGCGAGCCATGAGGAAATGGTTCAGCTGATGCGTCAGGAAATCGACTACACAAAGGCGTTTGGCTTCAGGAGAATGCGTCATCCGTTGATGACTGGCGTATCCAAGGAGGCCATAGAGGAAACTCTCCTCTATGCCGAGGACAACGGCATTGCGCTGGATCTGGAGATCCATGCGCCCTATGATCTGGAGGGACCGGAAGTCACCTGGCAGTTGGAAATGATCGAGCGTAAGCATGCAAAGCTCTCCGGTTTGATCCCCGACCTCAATGCTTTCCAGGATAAGGTAGAACCCGCATTCCGCCGTAGCACAGAGGCAAGAGGTGCCGAAAAGGATCTGCTGGACTACATGGATCAGGCGCTGGCTGCTCACGAGGATATGAAGAAGGTGGCGGATGAGATCTACACTCGTACCGAGAATGATGCGACTTTGGACTATGCAGATCATGTAAGTACGTTGCATCCCAACAATCCGGAAAAACTGCGGGATCTTGCGCCATACATTCATCATTTCCATGCGAAGTTCTTCGAGATGGCGCCAGATGCTTCTCGGGAACTGGTATTCGATTATCCCTACTTCCTGAAGCTTCTGAAGGACATCGGCTATAGCGGCTACCTGATGAGCGAGTACGAGGGCTACATGTATGCCGGGAAGAACGGTCTGGAAGAGATCGAGCAGATAGAGTTACAGATGAAAATGATTCGAGAAATTGAAAATAAACTGTAAATGACAGGCAAGAGGTAAAGTGTTTTTAGATAGATAAAAGCCCCTTGGCTATGCCGAAAAAAAGTATCAGTTTGTTATTCTTACACCATTGGTAAGGATGAGGTCCCCAGTTCGAATCTGGGTAACAGCTCCAGCCCGAAATAGCCTTTGTTTTCCGATGATTTCCGGAAATGAGGGCTTTTCTTTTTGCGTCTGGGGATAGAACTCTGTTCTGATTGGCAGAACTGACAATTCATAAGGACTGAAAAACCGTCCGGGAAACGGGGCAGATGCATGATCAGCGCCTCATTTCCCGGACGGGCCGATTCAGGTTACTCTTTTTCCTTTATGCACTCTGCAAGGTCCCAGGTTTTCAGGGCGTGCATGGCATAGAGATGGCTGATGATCACATAGGCAAGCACCAGCAAAATGGTCAGCGCATATTCCTTGGGTCCGCTGGCAAAGACATATTCCCGCCCCTCAGTGCTGAGCTTTTGCAAAGCCACCTTCGCCACCGCCACACCGGCAGGCAGTCCGACACACAAGGAGCACAGGAAATGCAGCAGGCTTTGGGAGAACCAGCTTCGGGAGATCTCCCCGAACTGGAAGCCCAAGGTTCTTAGGATGCACAGTTCCTTTTTCTTCTCCAGCACATTGGTCTGTGCTGTATTGGAAACGATCACCAGGCCCAGGAGCAATGCCGAGACAATGATGAGCCAGGCCGCCAGGTCATAGGTACGAAACACCTTCTGGTTGCTTTCGTAGGCCAGCCGCGTGAAAACCGCGTAACGATAGCCCGGTTGCTTAGAGAGAAAGGCCAGTAGTTCCGCTTCGTCCTCCGGCCGGACCTGGAGAATCACCGTGCCCAGGTCTGGCGCGCCCAGTGCTTCAGCAGCCGTTGGGGAAAGATACTGGAAGCGACTGATGCTCTGCTCTGACAAATCCGCAATGGTCAGCGCCACCTGATTGACAAAGACCTGATCTCCCGGTCCAACGCCCAGCTCCTGAGCCAGATGCCGATCCAGCAGAATGCCGCGCTCAGGCGCAGAAAGACGCGCTCCATCCGGTGCGTAGACTCCCACAAGCTCCGTCCCAGGAAGCAAGGCCGCTGTGGCCGATGCGCTTTGATTCCCGGATGTGATCTCCACCTGATAATAGGGCATGCTTACCGCATTTTGGGTGATGCCAAGCTCCTCCAAAGCGTCGAAGAAGTTAGACTCCGGCGGCTCCTGAAAGAAGATCTGGCAGTCATAGCGGATGCGCTGATCGAAGAGCTCCCGAAGGATGTAGTTTTTGGAGCTGAGGAAAGCCAGCGAAGAGAAAATCATCATGACGCTGGCCGCAACGCAGATCACCGAAAAAACAAAGCGCAGGGGGTTGCGCAGCAGGGATACAAGGCTGAACTTCACCATAGGCGGAGCTGGCCGCAACAGCCGCTGCAGAGGGACAGGGACTGCTGAACGATTTGGCGTGGGCCGGGACATGGCCTCCGAGGGCAGGATCCTTGCGATGATCCCAGTGCTGAGCAGGGTTGCCGCCTGTCCCACCGCCAGGGTGAGCAGTGCTGACAACAGGCACATGGGCAGACTCAGGTGGTAAGAAAACACCGGCAGAGGGAAAAACGCTCCATAGGCTGAGCCCACATAGGCCATGATCCCGATGCCCAGAACCGTCCCCAGCACCACAGAGACCAGACTCACCACCCCATTGACGGCACAGAAAAGCGCCTGAATCTGCCGCCCGGAGATGCCTAGAGCCCGCAGAATACCGATCTCCCGGCGGCTCTGCCGGATGATCAGGGACATGAACAGGAACACTACAATGAGGATGATCACGAAGAACACCAGGGGCATGAAGATGGACATAGTCTCGATGGGCTCCAGGTTGATGTCGATCCGCTTTTTCACCGCTGAGTCCGCGTAAAGAAAGCAATCAATTACCTGGACCTCCTGGAGTGCCGCCTCTGCCGCAGCCAGGGTTGCTGCAGGGTCCGCGTCCGGCTCAAAATAAAGCAGGAACTGATTGCAGCGCTGATCGTAACGGGATGCCTCCAACTTGGCCTGCCCTTCCTGAAGGGCCGCATCCGCTTCCTCCCACTCCGCCTGCTTCGCGGAGAATTCCGAATTCGCATCGTCGAATTCCGCCTGTTTATCGGCAAGCGCCTGTTCCGCCTCACGAAGCTGCTGCCGTCCCTCTGCAAGGGAAGCGTTCGCCTCATCAAATTCTGCCTGTTTGGCGGCAAGCGCCTGCTCTGCCTGCGTCAGCGTGGCATAGCCCTCGTTGATCTGGGCCTGTGCCTCGTTGATCGGCGCCATGGCAGCATAGTATTCGCCCCAGCGGGCGTTCAACTGCGCGCGTGCGGAATTGACTTCCGCCTGCGCTTCTTCAAGACGCTGATAACCCAGCTGGATTTGGGAGGGAGCGCCTAGAAGTGAATAGATTCCGCCGGAGTACTGTTCTGCCTGCCGGTCCAACTCCGCTTTCGCAGCGTTGATCTCCGCTTGGGAAGCGTTGATCTGGGCCTCCGCATGATCCAGCTCTGCCCGCGCGCTGGAGAGCGGCGCGGCACGCATGTTCAGCTCTTGCTGGGATGCCTCCAGTTGGGTCCGGCTCTCCTCAATCTGAGCCCTGGCGTCCGATAGCGCATGCTCCGACTCTTCCAGCTGGGAAAGGCCGTCCGACAGCGTTTCCCGGAGCCGCTCAAATTCATCCCTGGCCTCGTCCAACACCTGACGCGCCTCTGAAAGCGCTGACTCGCCCTTGTCCAGCTCGTCCTTCGCTTCCAGAAGCTCCGCTTTGGCCTCATCCAGTTCTTTCTTGGCCTCAGAATAGGGAGCCTCTGCCTCGCGCGCCAACAGCGCAAGAGGCACATATGCATAGCCGAAATCCGCATTCATCGACCAGGATTCTCCGGATGCTGGCTGCACCGCCAGGGTCTCTGGCCTGGATACGATGGCTGAGACGGTCACATCCCGAACTTCCTCGTTCAGATTTACATGGAGTGTATCGCCAACGAAGATCTCGTTGTCTCGGGCAAAGTTGTACTCCAGATAGATCGCGTCGCCTTCCGGGTCTGTCCAGGACCAATAGTAGAACTTCTCCTGATCGTCCTCCGAGAAGGAGAAGGCCCGAACAGACAGAAGTCGATCCGTTCCCGCCCGGAAAGTCGTGTCCCCGAAGATTCGCGCATCCACGAAACGCACATCGGGCACCTGTGCCAGGCGCGCTGCCTGTTCGCGGCTTGTCAGATCAGTGGTCAGCACCGCGTCCGGGTACGCGCCGGATGCAACATAACCCTCCAGGCTGCCCTGCAGGGATTGATACGCGCCGGAGAGCCCTGTCATGATGCCGCAGCCCATGGCGCTGACCAGAAGCACAGACAGCAGAAGCTTCCAGTATCGTTTCAGAATCGCAATGACCAGTCGTTTCATCTTGTCACCATTCAATGACCTCGGCGCGCACCGGCTCCTTCACCACGCGTTCCTCAATGATCTTCCCGCTGCGCATCCGGATGATCCGATCTGACATGCGGCCGATCTCCTGGGTGTGGGTTACGATGACAACGGTCCTGCCATGGACTCTCGCCAACTGCTCCAGCTGCTGGAGAATCTGCTTGCCGCTCTCATAGTCCAGCGCACCGGTGGGCTCATCGCAGAGCAGGACCCGAGGGTTTTTGGCCAGGGCCCGGGCGATGGACACCCGCTGCTGCTCGCCGCCGGAGAGCTGCGGCGGATAGCTGTTCAGCTTGTCCCCAATGCCCACCAGCGCAAACAGCTGCTCCACCATTTTGGGATTCTTGCTGTCTGATGCGGTGAGGGCCACGTTTTCCCGGGCGGTCAGCTCCGCAATCAGATTGAAGGACTGAAAGACAAAGCCTACCTGCTCCCGCCGATAGCGGGTCAGGGCCTTGTCGTTCTGAACGCAGAGGTCCCGTCCCTCAAAGAAAATGCTGCCGCTGTCCGGCCGGTCCATGCCGCCCAACAGATTCAAAAGCGTGCTTTTCCCGCTTCCGGAGCTGCCCAGGATGGTGAGCAGTTCACCCTCATAGATCTCCAGGCTCACGTCAGAAAGCGCGCGGACCTGGCCCTCGCCCTTCCCATAGGTCTTATTCAAGTGCTCCGTACGGATCAGCAGATTCTGCCTCATAGCGTTTCTCCTTTGTCTCGCGGAAGGACCTCCGCCTCGCCGGGCCGATCCAGCCTGAAATGGTAAGCTGTCTCGTAATTCATCCCCGCGCAGAGGGTCATGGTCCGCTCTGTGCAGTTGTAAACTGCTGACCAGACCGTGGCCACCATATGGGGCATCCACTTGTGGTGATAGTACAGCTTGTTCTTCTCCAGGAGGTCCATGGCTGCCGCTTCTGTGATGACCCCACCGCAGGCGCTGAGCCGCTCCTCCATGTTTGCGTAGCGGTCCCGGCCCATCTCCTTCCGATTGTCGCCACCAGGTGTGAGGAAGAAGTTTGTCAGACACTGCTGCGCATCTGGCTGCCGCTGATACACGTGCATCTGTCCGTCCATATACTCCACAACAGCGCTGCTGCCTGCCGCATCGCAGATCTGGTAGTGATAGCAGGCAAAGATCAGATCCTGCATGTCAAAGCCATCCAAAAGCTTGATAGCCTCTTCCACGGTGGCGCAGCGGTCAAGAATAGCCCGAATGGCGATGGGCGTGGTAATTGGCGTCTTGCCCCGTTTCTGCGCGGTTGGCTTGGCCTTGATCTCCAATACTGCCACTGCAAGGCCCTTCTCGTTGATTCCATCCATGCAGGTATAGGCCGCACCCATGAGCCGCAGAGGGAAGCCGGCCCGCTCAAGCCGCTGCCATTTCAGACCGTAGAGCAGAAAACTACCAAGGGTGACGCTGAGGCTTCGATACCCCTCCTTGGGGGCTGTCCACACCGTCAGGGCCAAGGATTCCTTATAGTCAAAGTTCCGCCCCAGGAGCACCTGCTCCGCAGGAGTGCGGGCAAAAAAGGTGGAGCATCCGAAGCCACCTGGATTGCGCAGCAGCACAGGAGCCCGGAAGTAGCGCTGGGCATAGAGCACGAGACCGGGCAGTCCCTTTACGCCCTTCCGAAGCAGTTCATCCAGACCGTAATCCCCCTGAAAAGTGAGCATCCAAAGGGTCCGGTCCAGCCGCCTGAGGCTCTGAAGCGTGGAGACGATCTGTGGAGTTTTCTTCATATCGTTGCCTCCTCTTGTGGCACAACAGCACACAATAGCAGGGAAAGCTGCTCCGGGGAGTTCAGAATGCGGGCGGTCTTGACCTGATTGACATTGGCCCCGTCCTTGCTTTTTTGTGCCCGATATCGGGCATAAGTGCCGCTTGGAACCACATGGATCTGGCAGGGACTGACCTCACCCACCTGCAGCATTCGACCGTATTCCTCGTTGACCAAAGCCAGCGCCCGGTCAAAGCCTGCGCCAAGCTCCGCCCCACCGGGATCTTCTTCCAATTCCAGATAGACCGCAAGCCGCCAGGGCTCCCAGGTCAGATCGGGATACACGCTGTAATCCGTCACCGCAGTTCCCAGCTCCTGGGAGAAGCGCTGGATCGCGTCGTGGAGGTGCTCAGCGGTCAGCTTGACGCCTGTGATGTTGATCAGCTGGTTCTTGCGGTAGGCAAACTGCACCAGTGGGGCCCGCCCCAAAAATCCTACCACCCGAATTACGTCCTGAATCCGATAGCGGTACAGGCCGGAGCGTGTCGTGAGAATCACCTCATACCGCACCCCCTCCTTCAGGTCACGAAGCAGCAGGGGCCGTTCCACCTCGCCCTCTTCTGGCAGGAACTCAAAGAAACAGCTGTCGGGGATGAGCAGATAGCGCTCATCCTCCATGGCGATGGCGCTGGCCATCAGGGCCTCTGAGGCTGCATACATCTCAAAGCAGAACTGTACCTGTTCGTCACAGTAACTGCGCATCTTTTCCGTAAAGGGAGCAAACTCCCCGGTCCCGATGGCGATGATTACCCGCAGCTTCGGCCAGAGGCGAGACGCCAGTCTCTTTTCCTCGGAGTCTGAGAAGACGCTGCGAAGAAATTCCGCTCGCTCCGGGTCCGGCTTTAGTTTCTGCTCGAGGGCTCTGCGCAGCTTTTCCGGCAGCGCGATGGAGGGATCAATGGTACCGGTTTCGATATCGCGGATCAGCAGGGCATGGTTGTCCTGAATGTATCGCATCAGATCAGATAAGGTTGACATAAAAACAGAGAGCATAAACACCAGCTCCGGGTTCTGCAACGCGTAACGGGTCTTGATATACTTCATATCCGCCTCATCGCCATAGCCGAAGGCCTCCCTGGGCATGCAGGAGATATTGGAGAGCAAGACCTTCGCTCCATCTGCTGCATAGGCGCTGATAAAGCCCTCCCGAATCCCGCCAGGTGTGCGGGAAGCAGCTGTTTCCACGGTGTTCAGGCCCCAGCCTCGCCGCATGTTGCTGCGCTCGATCACGCGCATACCCAGATAGACAAAAATCGCCTCGCAGCGCAGATAGGGCAGGTAGGAGGATGCCACCACCGGGATACGCTTGGTAACGCCCGTGGTGCCGGAGGTGCGGGCAAAAAAACCGACCTTCTCTTTTGTCAGAAGACCTTGTTCCCCGGTCTGGGCCATGCGCTCCAAGGCGGGTTGGTAGTCCTCATAGCTGGTCATGGGGACGCTGTCCTGGTAATCTTGTATGGTGCGGATGCTCCCAAAGTTCCAGCGCTTTCCGTACTCTGTCTTGCGGTTTTTCCATAACAACCGCCGCAAAAGCCGCCCATTGGTCCGATCCGCATATTTGCTCGCCGCCAAATATCGGCGCAAGCAAAACCATCCATATGCCTTCATCAGATGAAGAATAAAATCATTTTGAATTCGTTCAGTCCATCTCATATTAATTGTGATTCTCCCAACTGCAAAGGCTGATTATCAGCCATGCTCTTAATCAAAAAGATAGCATAATCTGCGTATAGTTACAATGCAATTGTTTGGCGATTTCCATATAATGCAGCTGTTTTGTCATGTTTTGTCAAAAAAAGCACGGAATTCTTGGAAATCATCCCCGCAGCCGGGAAAAATATCATGATTGGTCACGATCTCTCACGCATCCGCGCGGAATCAAGCACGAGGAGCACTTCCATTCGAAGCGCCCCTCGTGTTTTGTGCCCGTCAGCCAGTCACTCTTTTTTTGCATAAATGGATGACCAATCAATGCTTTCTCCCGGTGGAGGGCAGAATTCTCCATTGTCTTTTCAGCTCTTTCCGAGTAGGATCAAAGCAGGAATGACAAAAAAGGAGGGAGCACCATGCAAGAGCCATTCTTCCGGAGCTGGCGCAAGGCGAATCCGCACAAGATGATCCCTGGTCAAAAGGACCTGCTGGTTCCGCCGACCCGGATCTTCGATCAGCTTTCCTTTATCGGCACCACCAAGTACGCCTGTTTTGTACTGGAGACTACGGATGGGCTGATCCTGCTGGACTGCCTGAATACCGGCGCTCAGTATGTCCCGCTGATCGAGGAGGGCTTTGCAGACTTGGGCCTGGATATCCGGGATCTGAAAGCAATTCTGATCACCCATGGCCACGGGGATCACTATGGTCGGGCGGACCTTCTGCGGGAACGCTATGGGGCAAAGATTTACATGTCGGAAGTGGATTTCAAATACGCGCGGGATGCGAATGATCCCTTCTCCCGATTCCCAGACGGACCTCTGCCATGGGCTGTGGATGGCTATCTGGAGGACGGTGTGCCCTTCTGCCTGGGAAATACCCAGGTCAGAATCGTGTCCACGCCGGGACATACGCCTGGCTGCTTGTCCTTCCTGATTCCGGTGACTGATGAAGGACGAGCCCATCTGCTGGCACTGTGGGGCGGTACCGGCGTGCCAGGGAATCCGGGACGACAGAAGCTTTATCTGGAGTCCTGGGAACGCTTTGCCCAGATCACGGAGGAGCTGGGCGTGGACGGTGAGCTGACCAATCATCCGTTTGTGGACCAGACTGTGGAGCGGCTTGCGCTTCTTCGAACGATTGTAGACGGGCTTCCAAACCCCTTTGTACTGGGGAAGGAGGGCTATCAATACTACGAGAGCATGTTCCGGGATATGTGTCTACGCCGCATGGCGGAGACGAAGATGTGACCAAAAGGCAGAAAAGGGCAAAGAATACGTTCTTTCTTGCGAAAAAAGGAGGTGTGTGCTATGATGAAACCGGAAGATAAGCCCGTTCGCAGGAGAGGAGGGCGCTCTGTGAGGTTTCGAATCCGTCTCTGCCCGGAAGGGGTGGTGGACACCCCCATGCACCGCCACAGCCACAACGAGATCATCATCAACAAGTCCGGCTACGGAATTCTGACCGCAGACGGCAGGGATTATCCCTTAGCGCCGGGGACCGTGGTCTGCATCCCTGCAAACATGCCGCATCGCGATTTTTCCGCTGAGCCCCGGCTGAGCGGGACCTTCTCTTTTGAAACGCAGGGGGATCAGACAATTTCCAAGCTGGTGGTATTCTATGACCATAACCACATGGTGGAGAAGCTTTTTGACTTGCTTCTGGAACTGAAGGAGGTCAGGACGCCCTACAATGTGACCATCTATGCAACCCTGGGCGATGCCATCTTCACGCTGATCCAGAGCCATGGCGCCACCGCCCAGAATTCAGACAGCAACGATGTGGTAGACTACATTGACCAGCTGATCCGGCAGAATGTATCCAATCCGAGCTTTGACCTGACTACGGAGATCAACAAGACCGGCTACAATCCCAGTTATTTCCGGCGCATTTATCGGGAGACCTTTGGTCTGCCTCCGCTGGCCCAGCTGATGAATGAACGGATGACCTATGCCAAGGCCCTCATGCGTACAGACCCGGATGCCTGGAGCATCAAGGAACTGAGCTTGAAAGCCGGTTTTGAGGATCCCTACTATTTTTCCCGCATCTTCCGCCAGCATGAGCATGTCTCACCGTCAGTTTACCTTCAGCGCTGCCGGGATGCGCTTGCCGGGGAAAACGATCCAGCCTAATTGTCTGCTTTTTTGGAGCTGCGCCGACATGGCGCGGCTCCTTTTTCGTTCTGTCAAAAAGTACATTTCTTCCCAATGAAGATCGAAAACGTGCATTGTCCAAAGAAGGTCTTCCCGTTAGACTGGAATCAGAAACCAGCAAACAATAAGGAGGGCTTTATTTGGAAGAAATCAAACGCGGACATCCTCAGCGAGGCGTCTCCGTCTACAGCTACGCGCCGCTGCTGGGCGTCAGCATGACATTGGAAGATTGCTTCAAGGATATCTATGACACTGGCGCGACGTGCTTTGAGCTGCTCACCAGCCACATCGAAAACTATCCCAACCCCTCCAAGGAGTGGGTGGACCGCTACTGGAGGCTCTGCGACAAGTACAAGCTTCAGCCTGCGGAGCTGGGTCACTGGGCAGAATCCAACCTGCGCCGCGGTCCCCGGATGAGCGATGAGGAGATCGTCAAGGAACTGATCCGGGATTTTCGCCTGGCAAATCTTCTGGGCTTCACCACGCTGCGCACCAAGATCACCTGTATCAATGAGTTTTGTGACCCGGAACCCGGGTGGGAAAAGTACATTGAAATGGCCCTGCCCTACGCGGAAAAGTACAACGTCCGCATGGCCTCGGAGGTCCATCGTCCCACCACCCTGAAACGGGAGCATGTGCTGCGTTATCTGGAATTTGCCAAGGAGATGGGGACGCAGTATTTCGGCATCAACGTGGATTTCGGAACCTTCCAGGATCGGCCGCGACCGGATATCCCCGGCTTCCCGCCGCAGATCCGGCCAAAGGAGGGCCCCATAGCGACCATCCTGGATTTCAGCTACTACTCCAAACCCGAGGACATTCTGCCGGTGCTGCCCTTCTGCTACACCTGCCACGCAAAGTTCAACTACATCGATGAGAACTTCCAGGAGACCACCATTCCCTACGAGCAGGTCCTGAACCTAATGGTGGAGAACGGCTGGAATGGCTATCTGGTCTCTGAATATGAAGGCCCCGGCCGGGACAACTTTGAATTTCTGTCAGATCAGCTGCGCCGCCATCATATTCTGATGAGCCGCATCCTGGGCTACTGAGAAGGAGGGAGAAACATGGTTGAACCTTATAAGATCCAGCTTCGAGGCTTCCACAACACCTATGACGAGGCCGGCAACATCGTAGGCTTCGAGTTCTGCGTCCGATCCAAGTATTACAAGGGCCTGTGGCTCTCTCAGATCCGTTTCGGCGACGCAGTTGTAGACGGCGTGACCTACGACCGGGACAGCCTGATCTGGAACTTCAACGGCACAGACTACACCCGGCAGGAACTCTTCGACGTGGACGATGTATACTGGCAGCTCAACGATACGGCGGTGGTGAAGATCAAAAAGCCGGGCGGCTTGGAGAAGGGCTACCACGACGTGTTCGTTTCCTTCGGCTGGGTGGCCAACTACAACGGCGCCAAGGAGAAGGAGTTCGATGGATCTGGTCTGGGCAATGCAGGCCATTCCGTCCCGGAGCGGGACACCCGCCGGATGCTGCTGGCACGTTGAAATCAACAAATCATCCCAGTCCAGGAACGAAAGCGACATTGTAAAGAAAAAAAGAAATCATAAAATAGAAGCATCTGAGGAAACAAACCAGAAAATTGAAAAGGAGTACGGACATGAAAAAACAGTTCAAAACCCTTTTGGCTCTCGCGTTGGTTCTGGCCCTGTGCTGCGGCCTGATGGCAGCTTGCGCCAAAACTCAGGAGCCCGCAGCTACCCCGACCAGCGATACGCAGCCCCAGCAGACAGAGCCTGTCAACAGCGATCAGCCGGACAGCCCCAAGGAAGAGGAGCCGGAGCAGACGCCGGAACCGGAGGCTGAGCCCGAACCCGAGGAGCCCACGGAGATTGTGGTAACGTTCCTGGACCTTCGCCGCACCGCCGCGGATTATGGCGACCATGTGGCTGAGGCCATCCGGGCCCACTGCCTGGAGGCTGCCAACCTGGATGTGGAGATGCATTGGGTGCAGATCCCGGACTGGCAGAACAACGTCATGCTGGGTATCACCAGCGGCGAGCGCATGGATGTGATTGCTGCCTTTGCTGCCAACAGCATCAGCTCTCTCTATTCCCGCGGCCTGGTCCGTGACATCAAGACGGAGCTGGAGACCTACGCCTCCGACGCTCTGGAGATGATGAAGGACTACATGAACGTTGCCACCTACGACGGCGGCATCTACGGCATGCCTGCCTACCGCAACTACGCAAAGAACAGCTACATCATCATGAACGCCGAGGTCCTGGACAATCTGGGCCTTCGTGAGAAGGCGGAGAATATGACCACCTTCCATGAGTTCGAAGAGATTCTGGCCGCGGTCAAGGAAGCCGAGACCGATCAGGGAACCGGCATGTATGCATTTGGCTCCAAGTCCGGCCTGTGGTCCAACGAAAAGCTGACCCACGGCGACAAGTTTGCAGATATCGACGTCTACGATGTCCTGGGCGACACCACCAGTTCCGTCCACTGCGCGGATGGCAAGGTGGAGAACCTCTTTGCTATGCAGGATTTTGCCGATGAGTGCGCAAGAGTCGCGGATTGGCGGGCACAGGGTTACATTTGGCCTGACAGCTCCATCACTGATGAGACCCAGGATGGCCTCATGAAACAGAAAGTCCTCTTCTCTGTGGCCATGGGCTCCGAGCTTGGCGTGGAAGTCACCAAGGCAGCAAGCTATGGTTATGAAGTGGTCTGCCGTCAGATCGCGCCCGGCATGATCAAGACCAGCCAGCCTCTGGCATGGGGCTGTGCAGTTCCCATCAACAGCGAAGAGCCCGAGGCCGCCGCCAAGTTCATCAACCTGCTCTACACCGATGCGGATCTGATGAACCTGCTGGTCTGGGGCGTGGAAGGCACCGACTATACTCTGGAGGATGGCCAGGTCGTCCAGAACCCCGACGGCCGTTTTGAAACCACGGATTTCCTGGTGGGCAACAATCTGCTCCTCACCCCGCTGAAGGGCAACGGTACCGATTTCTATCAGAGAGTCCAGGCCACCAACGAGTCCGCACCCAAGAGCCCCTATCTGGGCTTTGCCATCAACACCGCTGACATGGACATGGTTCTTGGCCAGATCAATGCTGTGAACGATCAGTATCGCACCGATCTGATCTCCGGAAACTACACCCCGGAGCTTTATGATGAGTATGTGACCAAGTTGGAAGCTGCCGGCGTGCAGGATTATCTTGACCAGATTCAGGCCCAGCTCGATGCCTGGCTGGCCGCAAAGTAAGAGACAAAAAAACGCGGGCGCCCAGTTTGGGCGCCCGTTGACTATTTCAAAACAGAAGCAACTATGATATGATAAAGAAAAAGGAGATTTCTATGGCAACGGTAGAACGTAAAAGCCTGGGCCTGGGCCGCAGGCAGCCGACATTTGACAAGATGTCGGATTTCAACGCCACCCGCTACAACCCCTTGCTCATGCATAACTATGGCCGCAACATCTACGAAAAGGGCGAGAAGATCGGCTATTGCCTGGATGTGCGCATCCCCGGCTATCGCGGCCTGCCCATCAACCAGATCCAGGCGCTGGCCTTTACGGTGGATGGGGTCTGGATCCCGGACGACTGCAAGTTCATCTGGTATGACAACAAGGATTTTCCGCTCTCTGCCGTGGGCACGGGCCGCTTCGACAACGAGTGGATGTGGAAGTATCAGGATTATCTGCGGGTGTTTTTCCGGATTCCCGGCGGAATTCCCCAGGGAGAGCATGAGGTGGAATACGGCATTGCCCTGCGGGACCACTATTCCACCACCGCCTATTGCAAAAAGACCGTCACCATTGTGTAAGGAGGAAGATTTGTGAGCAGCAAAGAGATTAAGCTTGGCGTGAGCCTTTACTCCTACCAGGAGGCCATCTGGCGGGGGGATCTGGATCTGGAAGGCGCGCTGACCGCGGTCAAGGGCTGCGGCGCGGAGGGCGTGGAAATCTTCGGCGAGGCGCTGATGCCTTCCTTCCCGTATGTTTCCAACGATTTTCTGTACAAGTGGTTCTACATGCTGGACAACCTCCAGCTGGAGCCGGTTTGCTATGAGCACTTTGCGGATCGGAGCTTCTCCCGGGAGCCCAAGTACCTCAGCGATGATGACATCTTCGAGGTCACAATGCAATATCTGCGATCTGCCAAGAAGCTGGGCTGCAAGCTGATCCGTCTGAGCCACACGGGCCACAACGGCGCATGGTCCATTCGCCGCAACGACCCGGCCCATGAGACGGTGAACCCTGCCGTCTTTGAACGTCTGCTTCCTTACGCGGAGGAAATGGGTGTGGCCATGGCCCTTGAGCTGCACGCGCCCGGCGTGTTGCAGGACGGCGGAAACGATGCCTTTCTGGAGGCCATTGAAAAGACCGGCTGCAAAAACGGTGGAGGCTTGATGCTGGATCTGTCCGCCTGCTTCCGGGATGTGTCTCCCATGATTGCCGAGGGCTTCGTCAAGCGGGGCGCAAAGCCGGAGATCGTTGCCTATATGCGCAAGATGGACAAAAAGGCCAACACCTTTGACGGCAACAACGATGTGGACTGGGATGAGGTGGAGAAGACCATCCAGGCCATGGGCGGCGGGGAAGTGGAAATGAGCCTGCTGAACGACATGTACCAGCATGGCCCCCTGCGCGACCGGCTCATCAGTTCCCCGGCAGTGGTGGAGGAGTACGCTTCCAAGCTGATCTATGTCCACGGAAAGATGCACTGGATCAATGAAGACTGCACGTCTGACGAGGTGGACTATCCCCGCGTCATCCGCGCCCTGGCCAAGGGCGGCTACAAGGGCTATATCTCCACCGAGTTCGAGGGGCAGCGCTCCGTGCCCCACACCCTCAACGAGGTCGAATTTGTCCGGCGGCAGCATGTGCTTATGCGCGCTTGCTTGGCAGACTGCGCGGCGGAGGGAATCTGAGCGCCAAAACAAGAATTGTGCAGGCAATTGTATACAAAAAATGTAAAAAAGAGGAAAGCAGACACAGAATCCGTGTCTGCTTTCTTTTTTGCTACTAGAAAGTATGGAAAGAAAAAGATGCCGCATTGGTGATTCGGCAAGGCACAGAGGTCGGGCCTGAGTCCATTGCAACAGTTCAGATTACAAAATACCTCCGATGCAGGGCCTGCTTTGCACCACATCGGAGGGTTCCGCTTATCAGGAAGGGCCTCTGTGATCAGAACCTCATCTAAAAGTTTACATAACTTTGGAATGCGGATGATTTGTTTTTCAATGCTCCGTTTCGCTTCGTTGGACGCTTTGCGCTGCATTTGTTGACAGAATTCTCTTCTTCTCTGGACACGGAAAGAAAAACGTGGTAATAATAGAATTGGAAGAGAAGAGCTCAAGCAAGCCAAGCGGCCAGACCGGGGTGGAAAAAGGGGAAGGAAAAGGCCTCGTTCTTCTTGGCCTTTTGCCGTTCTGATTCCTGGCTGTTTTCCATGCGGCAGGATTACGGAACAACTGAAAAGGAGGGTCTTCGTTGGAGTATCGTCGTTTGCCGTTTGAACAGTATTTCATCAACACCAGTGAGGATTATAATCACAAAGGCGTGGCCTCCCGCCCCATTGTCTATACTGCCGTCAAATACAGCACCAATGCTCTGGAGCGGCTGCTCGGGATCCGCCATGAGGTCAATTACGAGATCCACTATGAAGAGGACCGCAATGTGATCCAGCTGAATTTCCAGCGTACAGTGGGCTTTTCGGACTGGGTGGCCAATGTGGGCGAATTTGCGGTCAAGTACTATGACTACATTGAGTTTGAAGGACATCCTCTGCAGCTGCGCGTGCATCGGGGCTGGGGCGATATGTACCTCACCATCAAGCGGGAGGTCCGGAAACAGTGGCAGCTCCTGCATGAGCAGCATCCGGACGCGGAGACGGAGATCCTGGGCTGGTCTCTCGGCTCGGGGCAGGCGATCCTGTGCTGCCAGGATCTGAACTATAATTTCGGCGTCCGGTCGCACCTGTATACATTTGGAAGCGTCCGGCCGTTCAAATGCGTCCGCTCCAATGCCAAGCGCATGAAGAAGTATCTCAGCTCCCTGTGCAAGGAATGCTGGAACTTTGCGGATGTCAACGACATCGTGACCTATATGCCGCCCTTTCGCAGCTTTTTGATGATCAGGCGGGTCGACGTGGGGACCTCCCTGCGCCGCTCCCTGCTTCGCCTGCTGAATCCTTATCGCTACCATACAGGCTACGACCGCGCTGAGCTGTACGAAGGCCTCGGCGAAGCGGTTTCTGAGGAAAGCTAGTTCTGCAACAAACGACAAAGAGGCTGCGGCGCGACGCCGCAGCCTCTTTGCTGATAAGATGGAGCCCCTAAGCCTCAGAAAGCGCGGCAAGGGTCTGCGCCAGCTCCGGACACTTGCTCGACAGCCGGATGAGCTTGCCGTCCGGATCCAGGAAGCAGTGCTCGCTTCTGGCCTCCAGCACCACCTGATCCGCCTGGTTTGTCATCCGATATTCCAGCTTCAGAATGGCGCTCTTGAAGGCGGCCACCCGGACCTCGATCTGGATCTCCTCCGGGAATGTGGTGCTGGCCCGGTATTTGCATTCGATGGCGGTCACGGGTGAGAATACGCCCGCCTGCTCCAGCTTGGCATAGTCCCAGCCCAACTGCCGCAGGAAGTCGATGCGGGCCTCCTCCATCCAGCGCACATAGTTGGAGTGATGGGTGATGCCCATCTTGTCGGTTTCGTAGTATTGGACCGTGTGCCGGTAGCGTTCCATTGCCTTGCCTCCCTGCGGATATGGGAAACCGGATATCAGACCCGGTAGATGTAATTGGCCTTTCGCGGGGCTGCCTCAGGTGCCGGCCCAGCGGCGTAGCCCAGAATCAGGTTGCCGATGCCCTCGTAGTTTCCTTCGATGCCCAGCTTCTTCAGAAGGGCCTTGCCGTATTCGCTCTCAAACTCCTCCTTGGCCCGATGGACCCAGCAGCTGGACACGCCGAGGCTGGCCGCCGCGTTCATCAGGTTGCCCATGACCAGGCTTCCGTCGTTGAGATAGGTGGGCATGTCCTTGTTTCCCAGCACGACCAGCAGATCCGGCGCGCCGTAGAAGGGGTCCCGGTCCGAGCCCATGACAGCGGCATTGAGCTTTGCAAGCTGGGCGCGCACCTCTGGGTCCTGCACCACAAGAATGATGGCGGACTGCCGGTTCATGCCGCTGGCGGCATAGGTCCCGGCCTCCAGAATGGCCTGGAGCTTCTCCTCCTCCACATGGTCAGGCTTGTAAGCGCGGCAGCTGCGGCGCGTTTTCAGTGTGGTCAAGGTTTCCATGACTGATTCCTCCTTGAAAGTCCGTGGCGTCAAACTGTTTTCTCAGTTTTATTATAGAACGATGCCTCGTTTCCGTCAAGCGGGACAGCCTAGGATCTCCTGAACGAGAAAAGATGGATTGACGGGACGCGGGACAGAACAGTATAATATCCCTGACATTGGATTCCAAAGGAAGCGAAACAATGGACGAGAATCTCAGATTTCAGAAAAAACGGCAGCTGTTTTTCCGGCAGAAGAAAACCATGGACCTGTTTCTGGAGCGGGGGGCGATTTCGCAGGCCCAGTATGACAAGAGCCTGCACGATCTCGCCGCAAAAATGGGATGGAAAGATTATGAAAAGGGAAACGAGATGCAGCTTTCAAGCTATGATGAAAAACTCGTCCGGGTGACGGATACGACTGGGCAGACTTTCACCGGGGTTGCCGACTTCCTCCTTGAGGAGTTCTGCCGGCAGGAATATGGAGTGGAGGAGGATGCTCTGAAAATCGGGGAGGAGCTTCTGAACGCATCCAGGATCGCCGCTGTTGAGGAAATCACGGCCCACGGAACGGCAGAGCTTCGGACATCCCGGCTGATCCTGCGAAGATATCGGCTGGAGGACGCGGACGCGCTGTATCAGCAGTTCGGCACAGATCCCGTCATGTATGAATACTCCGGCTGGAATCCATATGCCACGCCGGAGATGGCCCGCGAGACTGTGCGGGAGTATCTGGAACGCTATCAGGACGATCATTTCTATGGCTGGGCCATGGAGTTTGAAGGGGCTCTGGTCGGGTCCATCGGCGCTTATGATTTCGAGAATGACCAGATCGAGGTGGGCTACAGCGTGGCAAGATCCTGCTGGGGCCGCGGCTATGCAACGGAGGCGCTGCAGGCGGTGCTCCGGTATCTGACGGAAAACGAGAATATCGGCTGCGTGACCGCCTGGTGCGCCAGGGAGAACCTGGGATCCAGCCGGGTCTTGGAAAAGGCCGGGATGCAGCTTGTCCGCACGGAACCGGGCGGCGTCGCCGTGGGTGACCGGAGGTACGACAAGCTGGTTTATGCGTTCAGACGGCCGTCTTGACTCCCGGGTTAACCGGGAAAGTCAAAAATCTGGATCGCTTTGCAGAAAGCAGGGGAGGACATTATGATTTCCATCAGAGGACCAAAATTTAAGATCATCGCGGCGCTGATTGCGCTATTATGCCTGGCGGCGGGGGTGTATTTCACCTTCATCCACTCCCGGGGCTTTGTGAAAACCACAGCGCGCATCGTCTCTGTGGAACGAAACATCGGCAGCGGCGACGAGAGCGACACCTTCACGCCCACGGTGGAGTACACCGTGTCCGGAGTCACCTACACAGAGCGTCTGGACGAGTCAAGTTCTTCCTACAAGGTAGGGAAGATCATCCCGGTGCTGTATGATCCCAAGGATCCCTCTGTGGTCCATAGCGGCAGCGGCTTTGGGATCTACCTCATGGTTGTGAGCGCGGCGATTCTGGTGATCGTCCTTCTGAGCACCATCCGGAAGAAAAAGAGCCTGAAGCAGCTGGAGGAGCTGCGGGATGGCCGAGCGCCGGCCGGCTATCTCCCCTCTGTGCAGGGGGAGGAGCGGGAGCTCTACTTCCTCACGGACCTTGGCACGCCCAAATTCGGGCACCGCATCGAGGATCGCAGCCGCCGGGTGCTCTATGAGGCGAAGATGACCAAGTTCACCGTGACCACGCCCTTTGGATTCGACTTTATCGACCATGTCCGGGGCACCACCACGCCCCATCTGGTGGGCCACGAGGAGGAGAGCCAGTGGGACAGCCTGCTCATCGGCGACCATAACACCTTTGAGCTGGACGGCGTGGATATCTGGAAGCACCTGAAGCAAAACGGCGTCAGCGTGGAATCCAGCTTTTCCGGCGGAGAAGGCAGGCTGATCGGGACGAGTTACCGGATCCTGCGGGACGGCCGGGAGATCGCCAGGGCCGAGTCCACCGGGCAGTACCCCCACGAGGAGGACGCGGCTGAGCACAAGCTGGCCGGAGCCATCCCGGGGCAGTATTTCTATCGCATCTGGACCCGGGAGCAGAATCTGGATCTGCTGTTCATGACCCTCATGGCCTTTGCCCGCACCGGCGCGTCGGACGCGCAGGGCGGCAGCTTCGGCGCCCTTGCCGGAACCATCAAAAGCCTGAGAAAAGACAAAAATTGAGCGCAAAAGGACGCTCCAGGACCTCCGCCCTGGAGCGTTTTTCTGTGCATTGCCAACTTTATTCCAGCGCAAGTACGGCGATTTCTTCATCGTCGTCCATCTCGCCGTTTGGTACGAAGCCAAAGGAGGCGTAAAGTGCCTTTGCAACCGTGTTATGCGGCTCGTAGGAAACGCAGCAGGTGGCTTCTTTCCCGTCGGGGAAGGAGCGAACGTAGTCCAGAATCAGCTTCACAGCGTCCTTTCCGTATCCGCGGCCCTGATAACGCTGGTCGATCATAAAGCGCCAGAGATAATAGCTGTTTTGGTAAGCTGCCGGGCAGTCCGGATTGCAAAAGGAGTTGTGTCCGATCATTGCGAATCCGACAGGAACCGGACCGTCATAGATTCCAAAGGCCTGGACAAAGCGGCCCGCGGAGGAGACGGCATAGGCCTCCGCCAGGCTGTATGCATTGGAAGCAACAAAGTCCTTTTGGGCTTCCCCGACAGAAAGACACATCAGATCATAGAAATTCTCAACCTGCACCTTGACAAGGCGGATGTTCCCGTTTCGGAGCTGGGATTGGTGAAATGGGCGGTGATCCGGTTCCATAGGGATCCTCCTCAAAACAAAGACTGTGCTTGACTGCGTCTTATCTTACCAGCGGACAGGAATCGTGTCAATCTGCTTTGCTGCGCTCCGGGCTTCTGCCTCCCCAGCCTGCTTCCAGCTCCCGCCGGGTCTTGCCCGCCATCTGCTGGGTATAGAGGTAGCCAATCTCCTCCTTGCCTTGGAGCAGATCCTGGTAGACACTGTCCGCGAAGGCATCTAGATCGGCCGCCCGGGCGTGGACGCCGGGGCCGCCCAGATTGGTGTTCACCGCAGGCGGGATGATCTCGATCACCTGGATCCCGTGCGGCTGCAGCTGTTCCCGCAGCGTGTAGGTGAAGGAGTGCAGCCCGGCCTTGGTGGCGCCGTAGATGGGCACATGGACCGGCGGCCGGAAGGCCAGACCGGAGCTGACGTTGACAAGCACCGCATGGGGCTTTCCTGCAAGGAAGGGCGCGAACAGACCGCAGAGGTGAATGGGCGCGTCGAAGTTGGTGTCGATCTCCTTTTTCCAGAAGGCCCAGTCCAGCTGCATGAGATCGGTCCGCTGCTGGATGCCCGCATTGTTGATGACGATGTTTACCTCCGGGTAATCCCGGGCTACGGTTTCAAAGAGCCGGATCCGATCCTCCTCCAGGCTCACATCCGCCAGGATGGGAAGAAGTCCCGGATTTTCTTCCACGGTCTTTTGCAGCTTTTCCGTATTTCGTCCCACGATGAGGACTGTGTTTCCGTCCTTCTGATAGCGCTTTGCAAGCGCAAGACCAATGCCGGACGTTCCGCCTGTGATGAGTACTGTGTCTGCCATATTGTCGCCTCATTTCTCTCCCCGCAGGGGCTGTGGTTGCCTGCAGCGCCATGGAGCGGCGCTGCTTTTTATAAAAACATCATACCACAGAGCGCCGCAGGTGACAAGGGTCCGCAATCCTTTCATTGCGTTTTGCGCCAAAACACGGTATACTGGGTTTATTCAGAATCCAAGGAGGCACGTATATGCTGAGTCTGGATCAGCGGCGAAGCCGCTGCTACGACCTGTGCAAGGTCCTCGCCACCATTCTGGTGGTCCTGGGGCATGCCAGTGTGTTCTATTCCCCGGAGGGCGCCCGGGAGCTCTCCCGGCAGAGCCCCTTCCTGTCGGGACTTGCAAGCTATATTTACAGCTTCCACATGCCCTTGTTTGTGCTCCTCTCCGGCGCGGTCTGGGGCTACTGCATCCGGCAGGGAAAGTATCAGAAGGCAGGCCCCTTCCTGTTTGGAAAGCTCCGCCGACTGGGTATTCCGTATCTGTTCTTCGGCCTTGCACTGGTGGCCCCGGTGGTAGTCCTCTGCGGTTATACGAACCAGAACTATCCCATTTACTGCCTGTACGGCCTTCTTCTGGGACTGGACGCCCGGCACCTGTGGTATCTGCTGGTGCTGCTGTGGCTGTTCCTGTCCACCCTGGCCCTGAAGCCCCTGGTGAAGAAGAATCCCCTGTGGACCCTTCCCATCTGCGCGGCGCTGTTCCTGATCGCCAACCGGATGCCCCAGCTGTTCAAGCTGCGCACCGCCTGCAAATACGCCCTGTTCTTCTATCTGGGGGTCTGCGCGGATTCCTACTATGAACCGCTGGAGAAGCTGGCAAGGAAGCTGCGCTGGGCGGTGCCGGTGCTGTTCCTGCTTCTGCTGGGCAGCGTGTTCTGGAACCCCAACAGCCTGACGGAGGTGTTCTATGTGCTTCTGGGCATGGGCGCGGCCCTGTGCCTGGGCGCAAATCTGACGGAGCAGGAGGGCCTGCAGAAAAGCCGGGCCTATCAGCTTCTACGCAGGGACGGCTTTGGACTGTACCTCATTCACGCCATGGTGATCTATCTGCTGGTCCACCTTCTGGGGGACCGGCTGGCCCCGGGACTGATGTTTCTCCTGAGCGTGGCGGTCTCCGCCGCGGCAGGCATTCTGCTCACGGAGCTGCTTCGAAAATGCCGGCTTGGCATCCTGATGGGAGAGTGAAACAATGATTTCTTTTGCAAGTGACTATGTGGAGGGAGCCCACCCCAGGATCCTGGAGGCCCTGCTGCGCACCAATCTGGAACAGCTGTCCGGCTACGGCACGGACATCTACTGTGACCGGGCCAAGGAGAAGATCCGCGCCGCCATCGGCGCGCCGGAGGCGGAGATCTTCTTCCTCTCCGGCGGCACCCAGGCAAATCAGGTGGTGATCTCCGCCCTCCTGCGGCCCTATGAGGCGGTCCTGAGCGCGTCCACCGGCCATGTGAACGCCCACGAAGCGGGCGCCATCGAGCTGTCCGGCCACAAGGTCCTGGCCCTGCCTGCCAGGGAGGGAAAGCTGGATCCCGCGGCGGCGGAGGACTTTCTGGAGGCCTTCTACGCGGACGAAAACCATGAGCACATGGCTTTCCCCGGCATGATCTATCTCTCCTGGCCCACGGAGCTGGGAACCCTCTACTCCAAGGCAGAGCTGGAGCAGTTTCATGCCCTCTGCAGGAAATATCAGATCCCCCTGTTCCTGGATGGAGCCAGACTGGGCTACGGCCTTGCAAGCTCTGAGAGCGATCTGACCCTGCCGGAGCTGGCAAAGCTCTGCGATGTGTTCTACATCGGCGGCACCAAGGTGGGCGCCCTGCTGGGAGAAGCGGTGGTGTTCCCGGAGCCGGAAACGTGTCCAGCCCATTTCCTCACCATGGTCAAGCAGCGGGGCGCCCTGCTTGCCAAGGGGCGGGTCCTGGGGATCCAGTTCGATACCCTGTTCACGGACGAACTCTATCTGGAGCTGGGTCGCCACGCCATAAAGATGGCGGAAGAACTCAAACAGATCCTTCGGGAAAAGAGCGTGCGCTTCTATCTGGAATCGCCCACCAATCAGCAGTTTGTGATCCTGGAAAATGAGCGGCTGGCAAGGCTCCAGGAGCATGTGGTTGTCAGCTACTGGGAGCCGTATTCGCCCAAGGAGACGGTGGTGCGCCTCTGCACCAGCTGGGCCACCCGGCCGGAGGCGATCCGGGAACTGGAAGAGTATTTGTAAGGAGGTTTCTATGCAGTACAGAAGACTGGGAAGAACCGGGCTGATGGTCTCGGAGATCGGCCTGGGCGGCGAGTGGCTGGAGCGCCACAACGCCGAGGAGTGCAAAGCGGTGATCCGCCAGGCGGAGGAGCTGGGCATCAACATCCTGGATTGCTGGATGTCTGAGCCAAACGTCCGATCCAACATCGGCGCGGCCATTGCGGGCCATCGGGAGCAGTGGTACATTCAGGGCCACCTGGGCTCTACCTGGCAGAATGGGCAGTATGTCCGCACCCGGGAGCTTCCGGAAGTGCAGGCCGCCTTTGAGGATCTGCTGGAGCGGCTTCAGACGGACTACATCGACCTGGGCATGATCCACTATGTGGACAGCCAGGCGGACTGGGATGCCATTCAGGAAAGCGCGTATCTTCGCTATGTGCTGGAGCTGAAGGAGCGGGGCGTCATCCGCCACATCGGCATGTCCAGCCACAACCCGGTTATCGCCCGGCAGGCGGTGGAGAGCGGCCTGGTGGAGATGATGCTTTTCAGCATCAATCCGGCCTTTGATCTGCGCCCGCCCACGGAGGATATCAATGACTTCTTCGGGGATTATGAGGGCGAATTCGACGGCATTGACCCGGAGCGCTCAGCCCTGTACCGGCTCTGCGAGGAGCGGGACGTGGGCCTGACGGTCATGAAACCCTACGCCGGCGGACGGCTGTTTGACGCGGCCCGTTCTCCCTTCGGCGTGGCCCTGAGCCCGGTTCAGTGCATCCATTACTGCCTGACCCGCCCGGCAGTGGCCTCCGTTCTCTGCGGCTACGATACCCCGGAGCAGGTCCTGGCCGCTGCCCAGTACGAGACCGCTTCCGATGAGGAGAAGGACTATGCCAGCGTTCTGGCCGGCGCGCCCCGCTATGCGTTCGCGGGCCAGTGTACCTACTGCGGTCACTGCAAGCCCTGTCCTGTGGAGATCGACATCGCCATGGTGAACAAGCTCTATGACCTTGCGGCCATGCAGCCTCAGGTACCGTCCTCCGTGCGGGAGCACTATGCGGCCCTGGAGCATCACGCGGATGAGTGTCTGGGCTGTCAGAGCTGCGAGGAGCGCTGCCCCTTCGGCGTGAAGATCGCCTCACGTATGGAAAAGACCGCCGCACTGTTCGGATAAATAAACTGCCCCAGGCTCATGGGCCTGGGGCAGTTTTTCTATGCAGCATTTACTTTCCAAAGCCGCCGCCCACGCTGAGCACCTGTCCGGTGATGAAACGGGACTCCTTTGAGCAGAGAAACAGCGCCGCGTCCGCTACCTCCTCGGGGGTGCCGATGCGTCCCAGGGGAGTCTCCTCCCGCAGGGCTGCCAGATCCTCCTGGCCAAGGTGGCCGATCATGTCCGTGGCGATGACCCCCGGGGAGAGGCAGTTGACCCGGATGCCGGAGGGCCCAAGCTCCTTGGCAAGGGCCATGGTCAGAGCCATGACGGCCCCCTTTGTGGCGGAGTATGCCGCCTCGCAGGAGGCACCCACCTCGCCCCAGATGGAACCCAGGGTCACGATGCTGCCGCTGCCGGCATGGAGCATTCCGGGCAGCACGGCATTCACGCAGCTGCGCACGCTGCCCACATTCACGGCAAAGAGCCGGTCCCATTCCGCATCGGACAGGTCCTGGAACAGCCCATAGGAGGCGATTCCCGCGCAGCAGAGAAGCGCATCAAAGCGCTCGCCGGAGAGACACTCCGCCACCGCCGCGGGATCGGAGGCGTCGACGCACAGGGCCCGGGCTCCGGTCTCGCGGCTCAAGGCCTGGGCAGCGTCATGGGAGCTGTGATAGAGAAAGCATACATCCCAGCCTGCCTGGGAAAAGCGCCGCACGCAGGCGGCACCGATGCCCCGGCTGCCGCCGGAGATCAGGATCTTCATAAGCAACGACCTTTCAAAAAATCACGCCCATTTTGCAATGGGCGTGAGGGAATTATCTGCGTCTGGTTTTGCTCCGATGCTCGGAGTACTGCTTGATGGACGAGATCTTGCTGTCAGAGTCCGCCATGAACTGCTTGAGCATTTCGTCAAAGCTGGCAGGCTCCTTGCTCTGTTGGGGCTTCCGGGCGGAGGGACTGGCGCTCTGGCTGTTTTGCGGCGCGCGGGGTCTGGACTGCGTCCGCGCCGGCGCATCCTGAGTCTTCTTGATGGAGAGATTGATCTTTCCGTCCTGGCCGATCTCCAGGATCTTTACCTTGACATCCTGACCTTCCGTCAGGAAATCGTGGATGTCATTGACATACACATGGGCGACCTCAGAGATATGTACCATGCCGGTCTTGCCCTCGGGCAAGGCGATGAATGCGCCGAACTTGGTGATGGTTTTGACTTTGCCGTCAACGATTGCGCCAACTGTGAGCTCCATAAACTGGGTGTTTCCTCCTTCGTGCTTGGGGGGTGCTTAGCCGCCGATGTCGTAGAAGACGATTTCACCGTCGCCCATGAGTCCCAGCTTGGTACGAGCGGCTTCTTCTACGCCGGCGATGGTGTTGATGTTTGCGATCTGGTCCTGCAGCTGCATGTTCTGCTCGGTCACGGAGGTGATCTGCTCCCGCAGGGCCGCGGATTCGGCCTTGACCTCGGTGGTCTGGGAGTTGAGCGAGATCAGGGTAATGGTAGCATACGCGATCAGCGCCAAAATGATGATTTTGGTGAGAAGTGATGATTTTCGGAGCTTCAAGTGAATGCCTCCCGGAGCGCTGCTGCCAAATTGCAGCGTATTTGGATAGTACTTTCATTGTAAACCATTTTTTCCAACTTGAAAAGAGGGAAAATACAATTTTGCAAAATTTTTTTGCAATTTGAAGGATTGGATGTGTCAGGATTTGGAAGAAATGCCGCAAAATGGATGCAGCCTCCAGAAAAACCGGCAAAATCCAGGGACTGAGCAGCAGAAAATAGAGGCTTCCGCCCAGCAGCACCCCCAGAAGCATATAAAGCCGCAGCTCGCCCCGCCCCGGATAGAGGGCGTAAAAGAACAGCGCCGCCAGGGTCAGAAGGCAAAACAGCAGATCCAATGGCGTCTTGTGGAAGGAAAAGATCCGGCGCAGGGCCCGCAGCAGATCGTACACCAGGGCCAAGCCGAGCCCCAGAATCATCGCCAGAAGCATCTGGCTGCCCTGGAGGGAGACCGGAAGCTCCATCAGTGCAGCAGGCGGGAGAAAAAGCCCCCGGGGCTCTGCCGCAGTTCGTAGCTCAGCGCATCCACCTGTCCGTCCACGGTGACGCCCCCGCCCTCCAGGGAGAGGGAGCGCAGATGCAGATCGCTGCCCCGGATCACCAGCACGCCCTGGCTGGTCACCAGGACCACCGTCTGCTCGTCAAAGCTCTCCACATCCTCCACGCCTGTGACCACCAGCTTGCTCCGGTCCTCCAGACTCAGCTTGTGGGACTTGGGCTGGGGCTCGGAAAACGCATATGCCATTGCATGTCCATCCTTTCCTCTCGGATAGGCAAGCATATGCGCGCTTCGGCGGGATTATTCAGATCTCCCGATACATGCCGGCGGCGTCGTCCTTGCGGACGGTCTCGGCCACCTGGAGGACCTCCACCTTCAGAGTCTTCTGCCCAAAGCGGATCTCCAGCACATCGCCCACCTTCACGTCGTAGGAGGCCTTGGCCGGGCGTCCGTTGACGCTGACGCGCTCGTTGTCGCAGGCTTCGTTGGCCACGGTGCGGCGCTTAATGAGGCGGGAAACCTTCAGAAATTTGTCAAGTCGCATGGCTTACTCCTCGTCCAGCAGCTTCGCGCTCAGCGCCGCGCCGGATGCCTCGGCAGCGGCAAAGCGGTCGATGAAGGACTGGCTTGCCGCAGTGAGGACTGCCTCGGAGTCCAGCTCCAGAGAATCGCACAGACCGGCGGCGGCAAAGAGCAGCGCGCCCAGGGCCTGGCCCACGTTTTCGGCGGTAGGAGCGGCGGGGAGCGACTCAGCGGCGGCCTTGATCCGGGCGGCGGCCTCGTCGGGGGTCTGCTTCACGCCCCGCTTGGCGGCCTTGTGCTGGAGCTTTTCCGCTCGCCAGAGAGCGGGGAGAGCCTTGGACACGGCGCACAGCACATCCGTGCCGGTCTGCTGGGCCTTCTCTTTCTGTTTGAGCTGATCCCAGTTGTCCAGGACCTCCGCAGAGGAGGAGACGCTCACGTCCCCGAAGACATGGGGGTGGCGGTAGATCAGCTTCCGGCAGATGCCGTCGCAGACCTCCAGCTGGGTGAACAGCCCTTCCTCCTGGGCGATGTCCGCGTGGAAGACCACCTGCAGCAGCACGTCGCCCAGCTCCTCGCACAGGTGCTCGGGATTGCCCTCGTCAATGGCCTCGCAGACCTCGTAGACCTCCTCCAGGAAGTCCCGGCGGATGGATTCGTGGGTCTGCTCCCGATCCCAGATGCAGCCGCCGGGGGAGCGGAGAATGCGCATGATCTGGAGCAGATCATTGTAGTCGTAGCGTTCTTTTTCCGGATAAGAAACCATGTTGATCCTCTCTTTCGTTACTTGCGGATGCGCAGGAGCTTGCCGATTTTCTCACTGCCGGGCAGCAGGGCAAGATCCTCCGGCGTGATGATGCGCAGCACCACCACAAAGATCAGATACACCACGCCCGCCGCGCAGATAGCCAGAAGACAGGCCAGCTTCTGGGGCAGGAAATGGTCCAGCACGTCGTTTGCCATGAAGGCCGCAAGGCCCATGGCGGCCGCGGCCATGAGAGGCCGCAGCAGGGTAGACAGAATGCGGGGATGGGTATTCACCACCCGGTGCATAATGACCAGGTTCAGGATGGAGATGGTCAGATAGCAGCACAGGGTGCCGATGGGAGCGCCCATGATGTTGATGCCGGGCCGGCCCACCAGGATATAGTTGACGATGACCTTCACGATACCGCCGACGATCATACTGATGACCGGCAGGGTCACAAAGCCGTGGGCCTGCATGATGGCATTGGTGAGCAGCACCAGGGAGTTGAACACCACTGCGGCGCCCAGGATTGCCAGCATCACCGCGCCCACCTTCAGCTTGTCGCCCTCGTAGCCGCGAAGCATCTGCAGGATGGGACCGGAGAGCACCGCCAGACCCACGGCACAGGGCATGCTCAGAAGGGCCATGATGCGCAGGCCGGATTCCTCCACCCGCCGGGCAGCAGCCCGGTTTTTCAGGGTCAGATGCTCCGTGACGGAGGGGATGATGGAGACGGTCAGCGGCGTGACAAAGGCGCAGGGCAGATTGAAGATGGTCTGGCAGAAGTTGTAGATGCCCTTGAGCACGTCCGCGTCCTCCTGCCGGAAACCGGCAGGGCCCAGGAGCTGCTGCATGACGATCTTGGCGTCGATGAGGTTGATGATCTGCAGACCTGCCGAGCCCAGAGTGATGGGGATGGCGATGGAGAGCAGGGTCTTGGCTGTCTGAGCGGTGGTCTCCGTCTGACCGCCCTGGGCGCTGAGCGCCTGGTTGGCGGTCCGATGCTTGATGCCCAGATAGGCGGCAGAGATGACGCAGCCCACTGTGACGCCGATGATGGCGCCGCCGGCGGCAGCCGCCGGGTCGTTTGTCTTTTTCATGACGATCCAGGCAACGCTCAGACCGATGAACAGCTTGCTCAGCGCCTCAAAGACCTGGCTGACTGCCGTGGGGGTCATGTTGCTCTGCCCCTGGAAAAAGCCCCGGTAGGCGGAGATCAGGCAGATAAAGAACAGCGCGGGAGCCAGGCAGGCGATGGCGATCCAGGCGTTGGGAACGTCCATCCAGTTGGCGAGCTGTTTACATAATATCAGCATGCCGCCGGAACCCACGCCGCCCAGCAGCAGGAAGATGAGCAGGCTGGTGCGGTAGATCTTCTGGATCTGTGCGCCCCGGTTCAGGGTCCGGGCAGCGGAGATCATGCGGCTCATGGCCACGGGCAGGCCTGTGGTGGAGATCATGAGCAGCACTGAGTAGATGTCGTAGGCGGTGGTGAAGTAGCCATAGCCTGCGTCCCCGATGACAATGCCCAGGGGAATCTTGTAGCAGGCGCCGATGACCTTGACGATGGCGGTGGCCAGGGCCAGGATGGCAGCGCCCTGCAGAAAGCTCTGTCGTTTGACGGAGTTGGAGGAAGCCATAGGATCAGTCCTTTTCGTCACTAGAAAATACGGTCTTCATGCCGTGCTCGGAGAGCTCCTGCATGACCGCGCCCAGGTCGATGGTGGGGAACTTGCCCGCTGCATAGAGGACCTGGCCCCGGACCATGGTGAGGATCACGTCGTGGCCGGAGGCGGCGTAGGCCAGCTGGGAGTGGACATTGTGGCAGGGGATCAGGTGGGGAGCGGTGAAATCCAGCAGGATCAGATCCGCGTCCATGCCGAGCTTCACCATACCGCACTCTTTTTCCCGGCCCTGAGCCCGGGCACCGCAGACCGTTGCCATCATCAGGGCGGCCTCTGCGGACAGAGCGGTGGGATCCAGGTTCTTGCCCTTGGCAAGCAGGGCGGCGGTCTTGATCTCTTCAAAGAGGTCCAGGTTGTTGTTGCTGGCCACGCCGTCAGTGCCCAGGGTCACGTTCATGCCAGCCTTTACCATGGCCCGCACATCTGCAATGCCGCTGCCCAGCTTCAGATTGCTCACAGGGCAGTGAGCCGCGCTGACGCCCCGGGAGGCCAGAAGGGCCATGTCCTCCGGCTCCAGCCAGACACAGTGGGCCGCCGTGGTCCGGGGCAGGAAGACCTTGTGGCAGTCCAGCAGCTGAGCGGGGGTCAGACCGTAGCGCTCCTTGCAGGCCTCATGCTCGTCGCGAGTCTCGGACAGGTGGATCTGCAGCCCCAGCCCCTCGTTGATGGCGTATTCCGCCAGGGCGTCCCAGAGCTGATAGGTGGAGGTGTATTCGGCGTGGATGGAGGCCTCCACCTGGATACGGCCGTTGTCATAGCCGTGCCACTGTTCCTTCAGGGCCACCAGCTCCTGGGTGCCGGGGAAGGTTTCAAAGTCGAAGTCGTCGCCGATGAACATGGTGGTGCCCCGGGACAGGTTGGCCTTGATGCCGGACTGGGCCACCGCCTCGGCGATGGCGCCGCAGTGGTCATACATGTCCGAGACAGAGGTGATGCCGAAGCGGAGGCATTCCGCAATGCCCAGCAGGGTGGCGGCCTTCACGGTCCGGTCGTCCAGCTTCTCCTCCCGGGGGAAGATATAGTCGTTGAGCCAGACCGCCAGTGGATAGTCATCGGCGTAGCCCCGGAGAATGGACATGGGAAGGTGGGTGTGGCAGTTGATGAGGCCCGGCATGAGAACCATGCCCGTGCCGTCGATGATCTTCTGAGGCGGTTCCTTGGGCGCGACCTTGGCAAGGTAGCTGATCTTGCCGTCCGTGACGCCCACAAAGGCGTCTGTCAGGACCCGCATCTGCTCGTCCATGGTGACACAGGTGACGTTGGAAAACAGGGTATCCATGCATGCTCCTTTCAGGCAAGCGCGCTGAGACGGCGGAAGAAGGCGGCCTTGTCCGCCAGGACCGTGTCGGTGCGCTCTGCGTATTCTTTGGGATATTTGGGATTGTGGAAGCGCTCCAGCTTACCCTCCGGGCCGGTCAGCTTGGTCATGCCGCCGGAGCCCATGGAGAGAATGGGGTGAAGCTCCTCCATCATGTATATGTTGTAGAGGCAGGAATAGCCCGGTTTTGTCCAGCCCACATTCTCAAAGCTGCCGGACATGTATTTCTGCCGATAGAGATAGTAAGGAGAAAGCCCCGCGCTTCGGAGGGTGGCGATGGAATACTCCACCATCTCGCCCACAGCCTCGTCATCCGGCAGGCCGGTCCGGGCGAAGAACAGATCCGAGGAGCGTTTGCGGGCCAGAGTGTGGACCGTCACATTCTCCGGATCCAGCGCCAGGACCCGATCCAGGGAGGCGCGGAAGCCGTCAGGATCGTCCCCGGGCAGACCGGCGATCAGATCCATGTTGATGTTTTCAAAGCCCGCTTCCCGGGCCTGGAAGAAGCTTGTCTCCACATCGGATGCTGTGTGGGTCCGGCCCACAGCCTGCAGCACCGCGTCCGACATGGTCTGGGGGTTGATGCTGATGCGGTCGCAGCCCAGCTCCCGCATGAGCCGGAGCTTTTCCGGACTCAGGGTATCTGGCCTGCCGCCCTCGATGGTGTACTCCGCAAGACGGGAGAGATCAAAGCTTGACTGCACCGTCTCCATCAGGAGCCGGAGCTGCTCTGCGGAGAGAGTGGTGGGCGTGCCGCCGCCGATGTAGAGGGTCCGGGCCTGCCAGCCGCTCTTTCTCAGAGCCTCGCCGGTATATCGGACCTCCTGGAGCAGGGCATCCAGATAGGGGCTCATCAGCTTGCCCGCCTTGCCGATGGCCTGGCTGACAAAGCTGCAGTAGGCGCAGCGGGTGGGGCAGAAGGGGATCCCAATGTAGACGGACAGATCGTGGGATTCCAGCAGCTGCATGCTCTGCACCGTGGCAAGGGAAGCGTCGATGCAGAGCTTTCGCCGCTCCGGAGAGACAAAATAGGTCTCCGCCAGGAGCCGGTCCGCGCTCTCGGGTGTTCCGCCGGAGAGCAGATGGCGGGTGGAGAGCTTGGTGGGCCGCACGCCGGACAGCGCGCCCCAGGCAGGAGCGTGGGGCAGCAGCTCCAGAGCCGCCAGATAGAAACTCCGGCGAAGAAGCTGCCGCTTCAATGGCTCAGGCAGGGCTGCTCCATCGGAGCGGTCCTGTGCGCGGACCGTTTTTCCGTCCAGGGTGATGAGCGCCTCGGCGGTCCAGCTGGTGTCGTCACGAGTCAGGCGACTCACAACGCCGTCGCCCTCGAAGGGGGCCTCAACGAACTCCGGCTTGTGGTCCGGGAACAGACTCAGAATGATCTGCTCCATGGCATAGCGGCAGTCGTGGCCGATGAGATACAGCTTCATGCCAAAGCCTCCCGCATCCAGGGGTTGCTGCGCCGCTCCCGGGTCAGGGTCGAGTGACCGCCGTGACCGGGCAGCACCGTTTTTTCTCCGTTCAGGCGGCCAAGTCGGGCCAGGGAGCGGAGCATATCCGTCTCGCTGCCGCCCAGATCGGTGCGTCCGCAGGAGCCGGCAAAGAGAGTGTCCCCGGAGAACAGGAGCTCCCGGATGCCAAAGCAGCAGGAGCCGGGGGTGTGGCCGGGGGTGTGATAGACAGTAATCAGATCCTCCCCAAAGGGGATTTCCAGACCGTCCGAGAGAGGGCAGTAGGGCGTGGAGAAATCCAGCGGCGCAAGCGCCTGGGGAAGGGTTTCCTCCAGGGGATGCACATAGAGCTTTGCGCCCAGGCGAAGGAGCTTCTGCACGCCCCCCACATGGTCAAAGTGGGCATGGGTCAGAAGCAGCAGCTGCGGCTCTGCCGGGCTCATAGCAAGAAGCTCGTCCAGCGCCGGCTCGTCATAGCCGGGATCCACGATGGCGCACGCGTCCGCCTCGTCCCAGAGCAGGTAGCAGTTGGTCTGATAGGCCCCCAGGGGGCGGGAGAAGAGCTTCATGAGAGCTTCAAATCCTTTGTGTCAATGATAAGCGTCACAGGTCCGTCGTTGACTGAGGCGACCTGCATATCCGCGCCGAACTGGCCATGCTGAGGCGGGAAGCCCAGCTTTTCACATTCGGCCAGGAACTGTTCATAGAGAGGAATGGCAATCTCCGGCCGGGCGGCGTCCGTAAACCCGGGCCGGCGGCCATGGGAGCAGTCGCCGTAGAGGGTGAACTGGCTCACCACCAGGACACTGCCGCCCACATCGGAGAGGGACAGATTCATCTTGCCCGCTGCGTCCTCAAAGATGCGCAGACCAAGTGCCTTCTCGGCCAGCTTTCTGCAGTGCAGGGGCGTATCGTCCGGAGCGATGCCCAGGAGGATGAGAAAGCCCTGCCCGATCTCGCCTACGAGTTCGCCTGCGATGCGGACACTTGCCTCCTTGACACGGGTGAGTACCAAACGCATAGGTTCCTCCTTAGCTGTGTCCGCGGCGCACGTCGATGACGCCGCTGATCATGCGGATCTTGTTGCGCACGTTGTTGAGCTCCTCCACATTCTTCACCTCGAAGGACAGGGAGACAAGACCCTTGCCGTCGGGCAGAATGCGGGCGTTCAGCTCGGTTACCTTCAGACGCATGCCGGTCATGACCATGGCAATGTCCAGCACCAGAGCATCCCGGTCGATGGAGGAGATCTCCAGGGAGGTGACAAAGGGCTCCGTGGGGGTGTCTGCCCAGGAGACCTTCACCCAGCGGCCCGACTGGGCCGGATCCACCGCCTGCCGGGCGTTGGGGCAGTCCCGCCGATGGATGGAGACGCCGTAGCCCTTGGTGATGAAGCCCACGATGTCGTCCCCGGGAACGGGGGTGCAGCAGCGGGAGAACTTGATCATGATGGAGTCGAAGTCCTCCACAATGACGCCGGAGGCGCTCTTTCGGGCGGTTCTGGGGGAGAGGGGATTTGCGCCGGGATCGATGACCTTGGGCTGGGTGCGGGTGGCCCGCAGCAGTTCCTCCCGGATGCGGCCCACGGCCTTCGTCGCCGTGATGCCGCCGTAGCCGATGGCGGCGTAGAGATCGTCCAGAGAGTCGAAGCTCAGCTTCTTGAGCAGCACGGGCAGCAGCTCGGGGTCCTGCAGGGCGCTCATGGGAACGCTCACCCGCTTGAGCTCAGCCTCCATGCTGGCCTTGCCCTGGACGATGTTCTCCTCCCGGCGCTCCTTCTTGAACCATTGCTTGATCTTGGTTCTGGCCTGGTTGGAGCGGCAGAGCTTGAGCCAGTCCCGGCTGGGGCCGCGGGCGGTCTTGGAGGTGAGGACCTCTACGATATCGCCGTTCTGCAGCACCATGTCATAGCTGGCAATGCGGCCGTTGACCTTGGCACCCACCATGCTGTTGCCCACGCCGGAGTGAATGGCATAGGCAAAGTCGATGGGGGTGGAACCGGCGGGCAGGGAGATGACCTTGCCCTTGGGGGTAAAGACGAAGACCTCGTCGTCGAACATGTCGATCTTCAGAGAGTGGACATACTCCTCCGCGTCCGTATCCTGCTGGCTCTCCAGCAGGCGGCGGATCCACTCATACTGCTGCTCCTGGCCCTCGCCGTCGCCGTCCTGCTTGTATTTCCAGTGGGCGGCGATGCCGTTCTCAGCCACCTCGTGCATCTCCCAGGTGCGGATCTGCACCTCGAAGGGGATGCCCTCCTCGCCGATGACGGTGGTGTGCAGGCTCTGGTAGCCGTTGGTCTTGGGGGTGGAGATATAGTCCTTGAAGCGGCCGGGCACGGGGGAGAACAGGTCATGGATATGGCCCAGCACGTTGTAGCAGTCGGAGATGGAGTTCACGATCACCCGGAAGGCGTACAGGTCGTAGATCTGATCCAGACCCTTGCGCTGCCGGTCCATCTTGCGGTAGATGGAGGACACGTGCTTCACCCGGCCGGAGAAGTTGCCCTCGATGCCCACGGCGGCAAGCCGGGCCAGGATCTTCTCCTCCACGCCCTTCATGAAGGTGTCCACTTCCTCCTTGTGCTCCTGGAGGAAGTTCGTGATCTGCTGATAGCCCTCGGGATCCAGATAGCGCAGGCTGGTGTCCTCCAGCTCGCCCTTGATCTGCTGCATGCCCAGGCGGTAGGCCAGGGGGGCATAGATCTCCATGGTCTCGTTGGACTTGATGATCTGCTTCTCGTGGGACTGGTACTCCAGAGTGCGCATGTTGTGCAGCCGGTCGCAGATCTTGATGATGATGACCCGGATGTCCCGGCTCATGGCCAGGAACATCTTGCGCAGATTTTCCATCTGCTGCTCTTCCTCCGTGGAGTACTGCACCCGGGTCAGCTTTGTAACGCCCTCCACCAGGTCCGCCACGGTGGTGCCGAAGTTCTTTTCAATGTCCTCGTAGGTGGAGCGGGTGTCCTCAATGCAGTCATGGAGCAGCGCACCCAGAATGGTGTCCGTGTCCAGACCGATGCCGGCCACGATCTCCGCCACCGCCAGGGGATGGATGATGTAGGGCGAGCCATCCTTGCGCTTCTGGTTCTCGTGCATGGCTCTCGCGTATTCATAGGCGCGGTCGACTGCCGCCAGATCCGTGTTGGGAGCGTGCTCCCGGATGGCGGCCAGCAAGGCGTCATAGCGTACTTGTTCGGATTCCATGGCCTACTCCTTTGCTTGTGCGTTGTGCTCGCGGATGCGGCACAGGATGTTGCTCTGGGTCAGATCCGCCTTCTTGCCCTGGGCGGTCAGATGAATATGAAGCGTGCTGCGGCGCTTTTCCAGATCGATGAGCCCCTGCTCGGAGAACACATCCAGACAGATCTGGGTGCGCAGGAAGGAACAGGGCAGGCCGGAGAAGCGGGCCACGTCCCGGCAGAAGAGCAGGGCGTCCTCCACCAGACGGCCGCCGCTGGAGCGACTTGCAAGGTATTTCCACACGGCCACAAACTCGCCCCGCTCCGGCAGCGCCTCGGCGCAGGGCCGTCCGGCCTGCACAGCCTGATAGAGGGCCCGATCCCGGTCCGCCTGGGTCCGGGTGGCGGCGTCGGGCCGGATGTCGCAGAGTACGAACTGGACCGACTGAATGCCCCGATACTCGTTCACCTGGGGCGTGAAAGCGATGTCCACCCGATCCCCCTCAGTGACGGCGGCCTTTTTTGCCGTGTTGGAGAAGAAAATGGCGGGGAAGCTCTCTCCGTCCCGGGACAGGCGCAGGCGCAGATGCTTGCCGCCGCCCACCTCGGAGAGCTGTTCCACCCGCATGCTGCTCAGGCAGAACACGGGGCTGGGGCAGCCGGAGCCGCAGGGCTCCAGAAGATCCAGGTCCGCCACGTTTTGGAGCGTGTACTCTCCCAGAGGAGCCTCGCAGTCGATTTCCAGAGCGCTGAGCTGCTCAGAATCGGTGTAATAGTCCCGGGAACGGGCGCAGACCGCGTCCCGGAAGGCGTCTATGTTTTCCCGCCGGATGGTGAAGCCCGCCGCCAGCTCGTGGCCGCCGAAGCTCTCCAGCAGGGGCGAGAGTTCGTCCAGAACCTGGAACAGGTTGAAGCCGCCGTGGGAGCGGGAGGAGGCCTTGCCTTTGTCCCCGTCCAGGCAGATCAGAAACACGGGGCAGCGATACTCCTCCGCAAGTCGGGAGGCTACAATGCCCACCACGCCCTGGTGCCACTGCTCAGAGGCCAGGACGATGGCGTCCGGGTTCTCCTGAGCGCCCAAAAGCCGCACCGCGTCCGCGTAGATCTCCTGCTCCACCTGCTGACGCTGACGATTAAGTTTACATAATTGGTCCGCCAATTCCTCGGCCCGCTCCTGGGAGTCGGTGAGAAACAGCTCTGTGGCCAGCTCTACCTGGCCCATGCGGCCGGCGGCGTTGATCCGGGGCGCCAGGGTGTAGCCGATGGTGCCGGCGGTGACATGACGGCCGGAATTGCCGCAGGCCCGGAGCAGGGCGGCGATGCCGGGGCGGTGAGATTGCTCCAGCGCCTGCAGACCCCGGGAGACAAAGCAGCGGTTCTCCCCCAGAAGGGGCATCACATCCGCCACGGTGCCCAGGCAGAGCAGATCGCAGTAGCGGTCCAGCATGGCGTTCTGGTCCTCGGAGAGGGCGGCGGCCAGCTTGAAGGCCACCCCGACGCCAGCCAGATTTCCATAGGGATAGGGCGCGTCCCGGCGGTGGGGATCCACCACGCAGCAGGCGTCCGGAAGCTCGTCCTTGCACTCGTGGTGGTCCGTGATGATCAGGCCAACGCCCAGCTCCCGGCAGCGCAGAGCCTCGTCCAGAGCGGTGATGCCGCAGTCCACGGTGATGATGAGCTTGACTCCCTGCTCAGCCAGGGCGTCCACGGCGCTCATGTTCAGGCCGTAGCCCTCCTCCAGTCTGCCGGGGATGTAGTGAGTCACATCTCCGCCGCAGCTGAGAAGATAGTCTGTCAGCAGGCAGGTGGCCGTGATCCCGTCCACATCGTAGTCGCCGTAGACGCAGATCCGCTCTCCCGCAGCCAGGGCCTGCCGGACCCGGACCACAGCCTTGTCCATATCCTGCAGCAGCAGAGGGTCCACAAGGGCCGTCTCCGGGGCCAGAAAGGCGCGGGCAGCCTCCGGCGTCTGCATGCCGCGGCTGGCCAGCACTCTTGCGACCAGGGGAGAGATGCCGGAGGCAACAAGACGTCCGGCTGCGTCCTCGGAGCAGCCGGCAACGTTCCAAATTCCATACTTCACCACAATACACATCCAACTTTATGTTTTTCTTTGTATTATAGCAAATACAGGCTGCTTCTACAAGGAAAAACTGCAACTTAGGCGTTTTTACGGAGAATCGGTTCACAGAAGCGGAAAAACAGGGCAAATTGATCGTCCTGACCGGATGTGCAGGGAGAAAAAGTAAATAATTCTTGAATTTCTGCCTGGAACGCTTGCAGCCGCAGGGAAAACTGCGTACAATAAGGCCTAAGGTGATCGTCATGTTTGAAAGAATGCGCGCCGCTCTGCAGCGTTTTATGGCGGGCCGCTCCGGCGTGGATCAACTCAATATCGCGCTGCTGATCCTGGGCATGGCCCTTTCGGTGATCGGCAGCTTTTCCGGCCTGGGGATCGTGTACACTCTGGCCTATGTTCCCCTGCTCTTCGGGCTTTATCGCATGTTTTCCCGGAATCTGGCCGCCCGTCAGCGGGAGAATGCCTGGCTGCTCGGCCTGCTGCGCCGCCTGAAGGACCGGACCCATCGCTATTTCCGCTGCCCCAAGTGCCGCCAGATGGTGCGGGTGCCCAAGGGCAAGGGGAAGATCAGCATTCGCTGCCCCAAATGCGGCGAGAATTTCGTCCGCAATACCTGAGGGCTGCGCTGCTTCGGCAAGTTGCTCAGGGCGTTTTTCGCGCCCTTCTAAAAATTTGTCAGTGTTTCGATAAAAAAACCCTTGAAAAAACAGAAAAACAGGGTATAATAATGCTATCCTTTCGGACGGAAGCCCGAGGCCAGGCTCGTGCAATAGCGCGGGCCATTGTGCTATCCGGACGAAAAAAGATGCAAATGGTGATGAAGAGGAGCAGTAGCCGGGGCTCGGCCCTCAGAGAGCGGACGGATGGTGCAAGATCCGCGGCTTGAACCGGTGAAGTCGCCTTGGAGCCGCGCGCAGGAAATGGCGCGCCGACGGCCCCGCGTTATGGGGCGCCTAAGTGCCCGGCCCAGGCCGGGAATTCGGGTGGTACCGCGGAGTCCGCTTCGTCCTGAACCATGGGTTCAGGGCGTTTTTTTCTACCCAAAACAGAAACAAAGGAGGAATCGCCATGAAGATGACCGGCGCGAAAATCCTGATGGAGTGCCTGCTGGAGCAGCAGGTGGATACCATCTTCGGCTATCCCGGCGGAACGATCCTGAATGTCTACGACGAGCTGTATCGCTATCGGGACAAGTTCCATCACTATCTCACGTCCCATGAGCAGGGCGCGTCCCATGCCGCCGACGGCTATTACCGGGCCACAGGCCGCACGGGTGTGTGCTTTGCCACCTCCGGCCCCGGCGCCACCAACCTGACCACAGGCATCGCCACGGCCTATTATGATTCCTCCGCTGTGGTATTCATCACCTGCAATGTCTCGGCAAACCTTCTGGGCCGGGACGCCTTCCAGGAGGTGGATATCACCGGCATCTCCATGCCCATCACCAAGGCCACCTACCTGGTGGATGATGTGAACAGGCTGGCCGATGTGGTCCGGGAGGCCTTTTATCTGGCAAGGTCCGGCCGTCCCGGCCCTGTGCTCATCGACATCATGAAGAACGTCACCGCCGAGGAGGCGGAGTATACTCGGGTGGAGCTGTCTGAGCACACCCGCACGGGACACCTTGCCCAGCTGGTTGCCCGGGCTACCCGGAAAGTGCCCGCCATCGGGCATCAGGATCCAAAGCTGCGAGAGGCGGCAAAGCTTCTCCAGGGCGCGGAGAAGCCGGTGGTCATGATCGGCGGCGGCGTCATCCGCGCCGGCGCTTCTGACAAGGCGCTGGAGCTGGTGGAGAAGCTGGACGCCGTTGCGGTCTGCACCACGATGGGTCTGGGCGCCATTCCCGGAGACCACCCCAATTTTGTGGGCTTTGCCGGCATGCACGGCACCAAGGCTGCCAATGTGGCCCTGAGTCACTGCGACGTGCTTCTGGCCATCGGCACGAGGTTCTCGGATCGTGTGGCGCTGAACCCCAAGACCTTCGCTTCTCAGGCCAAGATCATCCAGATCGACATCGAGCATGCGGAGATCAACAAGAACGTGCTGGTGGATCTGGCCCTGCCCGGCGACGCGGGACAGGTGCTGGGTGTCCTGCTTCCGGAGCTGGAGCAGATGGATCACTCCGACTGGCGCGGCAGCATCGACACCCTGCGGCCTGCCGAGGCGCCGGAGGATGCCCAGCTCACGCCCCGGCGCATCCTGCATATCTGCCAGCGCCTGACCGGGGACGAGGCCATCATCGTCACCGACGTGGGCCAGCATCAGATGTGGTCCGCTCAGAATTTTACCTACCGCTATCCCGGCCAGTTCATCAGCTCCGGCGGCTTCGGCACCATGGGCTTCGGCTACGGCGCCGCCATGGGCGCCAAGCTGGGCTGCCCGGACAAGGTGGTGCTTCACATGACCGGCGACGGCTGCTTCCGTATGAACTGCAACGAGCTGGCCACCGCCCAGCACTATGATATCCCCGTCATTACTCTGGTTTTCAACAACGGCACCCTGGGTATGGTGCGGCAGTGGCAGACCCTCCTCTACGGCGGCCGCTACTCCGAGACCACCCTGGACCGGGGACCGGATTTTGTGAAGCTGGCCGAGGCCTACGGTGTGGCAGGCTACGTAGCCCGGACTCCGGACGACCTGGAGATCGCTCTGTCGGAGGCCCTGGCCTCCGGCCACGCGGCGGTCATCGACTGCCGCATGTGGATCGACGAGACCGTGCGGCCCATGGTCCCCGGCGGCGCTGAGCTGACGGATTTCATCTTGGAGTAAGGAGGCTATCATGGATACTTTGCAGATTCTCTCCATCCTGGTGGAGAACAGCGCCGGCGTCCTGAGCCAGGTCAGCCGCATGTTCTCCCGGAAGGGCTATAACATCGATTCCCTGTCTGTGGGCCCCACCGACGACCCTGCCGTGTCCCGCATCACCATTCTGCTGCACGTGGACGATCTGACCGCGGAGCAGGTGGCCAACCAGCTCTCCAAGCTCCTGCCCGTGATCTCCGTCAAGCGGCTCAACCCGGACGAGAGCATCTGCCGGGAGCTGACCCTGGTGAAGGTCCGGGCGGTGGACCGGAACCAGCGGGATGAGGTGATCCAGCTTGCGAACATCTTCCGTGCCAGCATTGTGGACGTGGCGCTGGAGTCTCTGACCGTCTGCATCACCGGCGGCGAGAGCAAGTCCTCGGCCCTGCTGGGCCTTTTGAAGGAGTTTGGCATCCTGGAGCTGGTGCAGACCGGCACCGTGGCTCTCCAGCGCGGCCCCAGCACCATCAACGACTGAAGAATGATAAAAAGAAGAAGGCCCTGCCAGTACCGGCAGGGCCTTTTTGCGCAAATGGATCAGGTGGAGCCGCGGACAATGAGCTCCGTGCCCAGAATGATGCGCCGGGTGGGCGCGGAGGGGTTCTCGATCCGCTCCAGCAGCAGCTCGCAAGCCTGCTGGCCCATGCGGTAGCTGGGCTGGCTCACCGTGGTCAGCGGCGGCATGACCATGGTGGAGGAGCTGGTGTTGTCGAAGCCAACCACAGCCACATCCTCCGGCACCCGCAGCCCCAGATTGCTGGCAGCGGTGAGTACGGCGGCGGCGAAGGTGTCCGAAACGCAGAACAGGGCGTCCGGACGGTCCTTCATGGAGAGGATCCCCATGATGTAGGGCAGGGCGGTATCAAAGCTGACCTGGGGGAGATGGACAATCCAGCTCTCGTTGACGGGGAGATTGGCCTCAAGCATGGCGGCCCGATAGCCCCGTTCCCGGTGCTTGGCGTAGTTGTTCTGCAGCTGGGAATTGATGAGGCCGATTTTCTTCCGGCCCGTCTTGATCAGATGCCGCACCGCGTTGAGGCCGGCTGCATGGTCGTCGATGCCTACAAAGGAGATGGACTCGTCGGAGCAGTGCTCCGAGCACATGACGATGGGATAGCGGATGGAGAGGTCCTCCAGCAGCTCCGGGGAGGCCAGGTTGTGGACCAGGATCAGCCCGGAGAAGCGGTTGTTTTTCAGAAAGTGCTCGTAATCCTGGATGGAGTTGTAATAGTTCTTGGACTGAAAGCAGAACACATGGTAGTCGTGCTGAAAGGCCACGTCCTGAATGCCGTTGATGACGTCGGACATGAAGGGGTTGGACAGCTCCGGAGAGCAGACCAGGATGGAATTGTTGTTCAGCAGCGGCGCGCCCAGATTTTTGGACTGGAACTCCAGGGCCTTCATGGCGTCCATGACCCGCTTCCGGGTGTCCGGATTCACATTGCTGGACCGATTCAAAATCCTGGAAACGGTGGCGATGGAGACGCCCGCCTCGTCCGCGATCTGCTGAATGGTCACTTTTTTCGAAATTGCCATGGTGATGGTACCTCGTTTCCTGCTATGTAACATTTACATGATAGCACAAGCGAAGGAAAAAAGATAGTCCAATTTTTCACGCCGTGTTTTTCGCGAATATGCAAGAAAACCTGCATGAACGGAAGAATCCGGAAGAAATTCAGAATCCGCGATATGAAAGAATTTTCAATCAATGAAAAGAAAATGTAAAATATTTGGCTGAATGCCACGAAAGAAATCTATAATTCTGTAAAAGATTGTCAGTTTTCCGGACACAGGGCGGCAGTTTCCTCCGCCACGGCGGCCTCGCAGCTCCGCATGGCAAGGATCGTCCGTTCCAGCAGGGTATCCAGCTCCCAGCCCAGGCGCTCGGCCCCGGTGCGGATCACATCCCGGTCGCATCCGGCGGCAAACTTCTTGTCCTTGAACTTCTTCTTGAGGCTTGAAAGCTCCATGTCCTGGACGCTCTTGGAGGGGCGCATCTTTGCAGCGGCACCGATGAGCCCGGTCAGCTCATCGGCGGCAAAGAGGATCTTCTCCATCTCGTGCTCCGGCGCCACATCGCAGCAGATGCCATAGCCGTGGGAGCAGACCGCGTGAATGAGCTCCTCCGAGGCGCCAACCTGATGCAGCAGCTCCGGAGCTTTGACGCAGTGCTCCTCCGGCCAGCGCTCAAAGTCGATGTCGTGGAGAAGCCCAGCGATGGCCCATTGCTCCGCGTCATCCGTGTAGCCCTGGGCCTGGGCAAAGTAGCGCATGACGCCCTCCACTGTCAGGGCGTGCTGAATGTGAAACGGTTCCTGGTTGTATTGCAGCAGGGCCGCAAGGGCCTCAGCCCGGGTGAGATTGGTTTGCATATGGAGGACCTCATTTCCTTGGTTTTGCCCTATTATAAAGCAAGAACCCATGGGATTTTAACGGAATTTCCGATATCCGGTTGCACATCGATCTGCTTCGTCGTTTGATAAAGAGAAAGGAGATGGGGAGATGAACCGACGATTCTATCTTGTCTGGCTCCTGGTCATCCTGGTAACGGCCCTTGCCTATGGCGGGATGCTTCTGTCCATGGCCAACAGCCAGCTTCCCAGGGAGGACTGGCGGACCTTCTCCGCCCGAAGGGAAGCCCTGCGGGAAGCGCCCCTTCAAGGAACGTGGCGGCAGGCGGGGCGGAAGACCACCTACATCACCCAGTGGGCGAAGGAGAACGCCGAAAATCTAGGTGGCGTGTTTCCATATGAGGCCGACGGCGTCGTGCGTGTCTACGCCAAGGGCGCGGACGAGGCGCTGCAAGCCCGCCTTCTGGAGGAGGCCTGGTATTCCGACGGGAAGGAGCTGGAGCTCTGCCCCTGCGACTATAGCCTGGCGGAGCTGAGCGAAGCCCTGGAGGTCCTGGACGCCTATCTGGAGCAGGCGCCGGCCTCTGTCCGGGAATCGGTGCAGCTGGGCATTTTGATGCCAGCCCAGAACCGGGTGGCCATCTGGGTGACCCATTGGAGCGCCCTGGACCAGTACCGGCTTGCCAAGGCTCTGGGCCCGGCGGCAGGTCGCTGCGTCCTGATCCGGGAGGATCTTGACCAGGTGCTGCCCCAACTGGAATTTGTATCCGCCAGGGACTGGTTCCGCCGCGACGAGGAGGGAAACCTCGTGGGGGAGAGCGCCAAGTGGCGCACGACCAAAGCAGGCGGGAGCAATGACCCCTTGGACTGGCCTGTCATCAAGGAATGGAAGCTTCTGCTCAGCCGCGCTCAGCGCCACTATGCGGACAACCTTTCTTACTGCCCGGACGAGGGACTGAACTGGCGGGCCGCCGGAGTGGGCAGCGCCTATACCCTGGACGGCTCGGAGATGTATTACAGCTGTTTTCTCTTTACCTCCCGCCAGCGGCGATGGACCGGGAAAACCGCCCTGAATGACAGCATGGGCGGAACTGCTGGCTGGCCGGATGAGGAGTCCTATGCCTACTATCGGGAATGGAGCAGGGAGCAGGAGCGGATCTATCGGGCGGTGCTCCGGGACGCGGCAGACTGCCCGGCACCCATTGTGGCCATCTATGGCTATTGAGCTGCCGGAAGGGCATGATTTCCGCAAACCGCGCTGGACAGCCCGGACGGAACTTGCTATACTGAAGAAAAACGCAAGGAAGTGATCCTATGAGCTGGTGCCCCAAGTGCCGGACTGAGTACCGGGAGGGCTTTACCCATTGTGCTGACTGCGGCGCGGAACTGGTAGACGAGCTGCCGGAGCTGGTGGTGGAGATGCCCGCCGCGGCGGATCTGGAGCCGGTGCTGCTGACCACCATCACCGGCGAGCAGGAGTTCCAGCGCTTCTCCCAGCTGCTGCATCTGAATCGGATCCCGTTCTATTCCCTGGATAAGGATACGGGAGACTATATGCGTATTTACATGGGCTTTTCCGTCTATGGACAGGATGTCTACGTGCGCAGACGGGACTTTGCCGTTGCCTCCCAGCTTCTTGCGAATCTGGAGGGGGAGTACACGGACGAGGAGATGGAGCGGGCCTATGACGCCTTTCTCAGCACGCCCCAGGAGCGGCCTTCTGAGCTGGATGATGATCCGGACGCGGAGCCGGTGTCTTCGGGCTACGGGCTTTTGAAGGTGTTCGGGATCTTCTTCGGCGCCCTGATTCTGCTGTGGTTCCTCAACAGCATCTTTGCCTGGTGGTGAGCCCATGAAACTGGAAACCATTGCTGCCCTGCTTCCGGAGCCGGGGATCCTGGAGGTCCATGAGACCATCGACTCCACCAATCTGCGCTGCAAAGCCCTGGCTGCCCAGGGGGCGGTTGCAGGGACCGCTGTGGCGGCCGACTGTCAGACTGCCGGACGGGGCCGCCTGGGGCGGCGCTTTGAGTCTGCGGCGGATCTGGGCGTATATCTTTCCGTGCTCCTGCGGCCGGACTGCGCGCCCATGGCGCTGCAGCATCTGACGGCCATGGCGGCGGTGGCGGTCCGGGAGGCCATCCTGGAGACCTGCGGCCTGGAGACGGGAATCAAGTGGATCAACGATCTGGTCTTTGGCAGGCGGAAGCTCTGCGGTATCCTGGTGGAGCTGGGATTTGATGAGAACGGCTGCGTGGCAAGCGCCGTGGTGGGTGTGGGCGTCAACTGCGCCCACAGGCCGGAGGACTTCCCGGAGGAGCTTCGGCAGAAGGCCGGGTCCATTTCCATGGCCACAGGCCGCGCCCCGGACCGGGACGCCCTCTGCGCCGCCATGATCCGGAACCTGCGCGCCCTCCAGGGGGATCTGTTTGAAAAGAAACAGGCGTATCTGGCCCGCTATGCCGAGCACTGCATCACCCTGGGCCAGCGGGTGCGCATCGTGGGCGACGGGCCGGAGCGCTTTGCTCAGGCGATCGGGCTGGATGAGGATGCGGGGCTCATCGTCCGCTATGACGACGGCTCAGAGGGGATCATCCGGGCCGGGGAGGTCTCTGTCCGGGGCATGTACGGCTACACGGACTAAAAAACGGATGAAATCCTTGCGCCGAATGGCCAGAAGCTGTTTTGGAGAAAATCCAAAACAGGCGCATCGGACCAGAGAAAACAGGAGGCATGTCCTTTCGGACATGCCTCCTGTTTTTTTGCATCGATGATTCCAAATGAGGTAAGAGCCGGTCTGTCACTTGTTTTCCGCAAGCCAGGCAGTCAGCTGCGCCTGGATAGCGTCTATGTAGTCCGAGATCCCGGCAGACTCCAGCTTGCTCAGATACTCCTGATACAGCTCGGAGGTGTACAGGCCGCAGCCCAGAGACTGGTTGTACTGATCCTTCACAGAGGACAGGTTGGAGACGATCAGATCCAGTTCTGCAGTGTCCAATGCAAAGCCCAGGTAGGGGCTGGTGGGCGCGGAAGCATTGACCTCCGCCACCCGGTCAAAGAAATCAGAGCCGTTGCCGTAGGCGGGATAGAGCAGCAGGTTGTTGCCAATGAGGAAATCCTGCTCCTGATAGACGCTGCCCTCAAAGTACTTCACCTGGCCATCCACCAGCTCGAAGTCCACACCCTCTTCACCGCGGATGATGAGGTTCATCAGCTTCTCATCCGTGTAAAAGGCGTTCATGATCTTCACAGCGGCCTCCGGCTCCTCCGCAGTGACGGGGATGCCAAAGCCCCAGGAGGTCAGGGTGCCGGTGGTGACCATACCCACAGAGATCATGGGACAGACCAGGTCATAGCCAATGACGACACCCTTGTTGTTCTCAATGCCCATCTCAGAGCCTTGGAGGGTGGAGAACACCACATTCTGCTTCATAAGATCGTCCGGATGGTCATCAATGAGAGGGGAATCCGGGTACATCCAGCCATTGTCCATCCACTTGCGGACCCGCTGGAGGGCTGCCTCGTGATATGGTGAGGCGATCGCGTTGGAGACGTTTCCTTCCGAGTCAGTCATAATCAAATTCAAGGAGTCGCCCACGGTGTCGTAGACGATGCGGGTGGAGAAGTCGTCGCCGGTATACAAGCCCACAGGACAGCTGCCGTCGGAGCCCTTGGTCACAGCCCAGATGCCGCTGCCGGAATAGGCCTCGGTGAAGGCGGCAAGCAGTGCCTCATACTCAGACCAGCTGGAGCAGTTCTCCGCCTGCTCGACCATGCCGAGATCCTCCAGCAGGTCCTTGCGGAAGATCACGTAGGAATTGGTGCAGTAGTTTCGCAGGGTGGGCACGCCCAGGAGCTTGCCGTCGTAGCGGTAGGCGTCCAGATACTGCTCCATCATGGCGTAGGTCTCCGGCGCATATTTCGTCATCAGTTCCGAGATATCCATGAGCTGGTTGGTCTTCTGCATGACGCTGACAGTGTTGGCGGGCATCAGCTCCATGAGATCCATCCGCTCGCCGCTGGCTACGATCATCAGGGCTTTTTGGAGCCAGTCGCCAACCTGCATCCAGGTGATGTCCAGATGCACGTTATACTTGGGCTCAATATAGTCGTTGATGGCTTTGGAAATATGCTCCGCGTTGTCGCCGGAGGCGGTGATGTCAAAGAAGAGCATCTGCACCACGGGCGTCTCGTCCGGCTCTTCAGGCTCCGGTTCCGAAGACGCGGCAGGTTCCGGCTCCTCGGCCTTTTCAGCTTCGTTGGTGGTATTTGTCGATGTGTTGGTCTGGGACGGCTGGGTTGTGCTGGTCGTCTGCTTGGAGCAGGACGCAAAGAGACTCAGGCAGAGTGCCAGCACCAAAATGCAGGCCAGAATGGTTTTCTGAAGTTTCATCATTTGGCTCCTTTCCGAAAGATCAAAGCGGGTTTTGAATTGGAAGGATCATTCTGGTCATATTTTAATATCTTTTAACAAATCCGGCCATCCGTTTTTCGGATAACCGCATTCAGAAAGAAAATAACCGGAGAAAAATGGATCGTGGTATTCAGAATTTGAATTATGCCGCCGAAAAAACTGTGATATGATGAACCTGGAAGATCATTCATGACAAATGAAAGGAGTACGCCTATGAATTTTCAAAAATATATCCTCTGTGACGACCCCGTGGAAAACATTCTGGAGGAAGGTCAGGTGACGGGCTTTCGTCTTCGTATGATGCAGGGAGCCTACAAGGGCACCAGGCTGAGTTACTTCCAGGATATTGTGGTCCTGGCTGACGGGGAGCGCTTCTCCCTCAAGGAGGGGACGCTGACCTTCACCCTGGCAAGCGGCAGCTATCGGGCGGAGGAGCTTTCCACCTGTTCCTGGCATCGCTGGAATTTCTGTGAGAAGGCTCTGATCGTCTGCCGGAAGCCCGGTGGCCTGGCAGACGGCGCGCATCACATCGAAGCGGGCTATTCCTGCCGGGATATGTTTGGTCCCCGGGGTGACGGCCTCACAGGCGGCTATCGGGATATCACCATGGAAGGAGGTCGGGAACAGTGCTGAAACTGGGTGCAACCTTATACAGCTTCCAGGACGATTTCCGTCAGGGAAAGCTGGATCTTGAGGGAGCCGTCTGCTTTCTCTCAGATATCGGCGCCTACGGCGTGGAAATCGTACCGGAGCAAACCTTGACCGACGTGCAGTATGAGACTATCGATGAAAACTTCGTGGCCTATTGGAAGGATCTGGTGGCCAAGTACAAGCTCTTTCCCACCAACTGCAATCTGTACGACGACTATGACATGTTTGCAAACCGTTATCTAACGGAGGATGAGCGCTATCAGCAGTTCAAGCATGGCGTGCTGCTGGCTGAGACCCTGGGCTTCCGTTCCGTGCGGGGCTGCCCGGACATGCCGCCCAGCCTGTTGGAGCGCTGCATCAAGGTGGCTGAAGACCACGGCATCATCGTCTCCCTGGAGGTCCATGCGCCCTTCTCCATGAAGAGCACCTGGATGCAGACCTGGTTTGACATGATTGAGCGCACCGGCACCGAGTATGCCGGCATCCATCCGGACGCTGCTATCTTCTCCGTAGCGCCTCACGCCACAGAGCTTCGCAATGCCCTGGCTCGCGGCGCGAATCCGGAGATCCTGGAATACATCAAGGAAGCCTATCGAAAGAACGCTGAGCGTCGCGCCAGAGAGCGGGAAATGCTGGTTTTCGGCAAGTACCGGGAGACCACCGGCTACGGCGCCCAGGAAATGATCGAGCAGATCAAGCGAATGGGCGGCGGAGAACTGGAGCTCTCCTTCGCGGGCCGTCTGACCTGTGACAGCCCGGACTGGATCGTGGAGTACGCCAAGTACATCAAGCATTTCCATGGCAAGTTCTATGACATGGAGCCGGATGGCCAGGGCGGCTGGTACGACCCCTCCATAGACTTTGAGGGCATCATCCGGGCGCTGAAGAAGATCGGCTACACCGGCTTTATCAGCGCCGAGTATGAGGGCCAGGGTGCCTATCGGGCCATCGACAATCCGGACCCCGGCCCCAGCGGTACCGAAATGGTGAAGAAGCTCCACGCCATGATCCGCGCCCTGGAGGCCAGGATTGACGCGGAAGCGTAAGACGAGATATGACACAGCAAGATCAGGAGGCCGTGATTTCACGGCCTCCTGCCTGATAAAAAGGAGTTTCCAATATGAAGCAAAAAACCGCAGTACAGGATCTGACTCAGGGCAATGTGATGAAGACGCTGATCCTGTTCTCGGCACCATTTCTGTTGTCCAGCCTTCTGCAGACCCTCTACAGCACCGTGGACATGCTGGTGGTTGGTCAGTTCGTGGGTTCTGCGGGACTCAGCGCCACCTCGATCGCGGCAAATCTCATCAATTTGGCCATCACCATCTGCATCGGCTTTGCCCACGCGGGCCAGGTGCTCATTGCCCAGGCCACCGGCGCGAAGCAGACAGAGCAGGTGCAGTCCATTGCCTCCACGCTGGCCATCCTGATCTGTGCCAGCGCGCTTCTGATCGGCGGCGCGGCCATGGTCTTTTCCAGGCAGCTGCTTCGGCTGCTCCACACCCCGGAGGAGGCCTTTGACCTTGCCAGATCCTATCTTCTGACCTGCTCCGCTGGCCTGATTTTTACTGCGCTCTACAACATGATCAGCGCTCTGTTCCGGGGCATGGGCGACTCCCGGCATCCGTTTATCTTTGTTCTGATCGCCTCTGTGGTGAACCTGGTTCTGGATGTGCTTCTGGTGGGCGTATTCCGGTTGAGTGTCTTTGGAGCGGCGCTTGCCACAGTGATCGGACAGGCCTGCAGTGTTGCCTTTTCCGTAGTATTCCTGTTTCGGCACACGGAGGAGTTTCACATCCATATCCGGGACTGGCGCTTTGATGGGAAGATCGCCGGGCTGCTTGCCAGACTTGGCCTGCCTATGGCCATCTCCAGCAGCGCGGTGAACATTTCCGGCCTGTTCGTCTCCAGCATGGTGAACCAGCTGGGTGTGGGCGTCAGCGCTGCTTTCGGCACCGGACAAAAGCTAGGCGGCATCCCGCACATCGTCACCATGGCCATCAGCATGGGCACCGGCGCCATGGTTGCCCAGAACATCGGCGCGAAACTGTTCGACCGGACCCGGAAGACGATCTATTCTGCCGTGCTCATCACCGCGGTGGTGCAGTTTGTGTTTACTGCGCTCTCCCTGGCGTTCCCGGTGGGCATCTTCCGCCTGTTTACTCAGGACGAGGTGGTTCTGGCCTACGCAAGGCCATGGATCATCGCCATGGCAGTGGCGTCTCCAGCCATGGTTCTGATGACCTTTAACGGGATTATCAACGGCGTGGGCGACGCCAGAACCAGCTTGATGATCGGCTTGACGGATGCATTCCTGGGCCGGGTCCTGCTGAGTTTTCTGTTGGGCATTGTGCTCCATTTTGGCGCGCAGGGCTTTTTTCTGGGCTATACCTGCTCGGCCTATCTGACCGGCGTTCCGGGCCTTCTCTATTTTCTCTTTGTCAAATGGGAGAAGAAGGAGCTTCTTGACAAACTGGAACATCCGGTGTGACCGCTGCGAAAAGCTGTGGTAAAATAGAGAAAAAACGCAGAAAGGGGGGATAAAGAATGACCTTTGAAGTGTTGGAGGAATTCTGCGCGGTTGCGGATTTTCAGAGTATCTCCAAGGCGGCGGACTATCTCTATGTTTCCCAGCCTACCCTGAGCCGTCATATCTCCGAACTGGAGCAGGAGCTGGGTGTGCAGCTGATCCGGCGGGACTCCCGCTCCTTTTCTCTCACCCCGGCCGGAGAGGCCATGTACACATCTGCCCGGAATCTCATCGCCCAACAGAAGGCAATGCTGAGCCAGGTGCAGTTTTTCAGCACCATCCCCTTCTGCCGGGATATTGCCATTGCCGCTCCGGATCTGGATTTTCCACCCTTTTATGAGGCCTGTCGGGAGTTTCAGGAGGAGTATCCATCCTCCGGCTTCACCATCCGATGTGACAAGGCGGAGCACTGCCTCCATGATGTGCTCCAGCGAAAGGCTCATCTGGGGATTGGCTTTTCCTTCGATATGCCTCAGCATCTGCGTCAGCTGGCTTTGGAACAGCGGATCCTGGGTCAAAGCGACTGGTGCGTGGCGGTCCCGCTGAACTCGCCGTTTGCGAAGCGTCAGAGTGTTACGCTGACGGAGCTCTCAGACGCCTCCTTTATCACCACCAATCACATCTGTTATGATTTCTACAATGATCGGGTGGCCCCGGCCTATCAGCTCTGCAGGGAAGGCTCCAAGCTCAGACAGATTCCCATGACCTCCGTGGAGCTGGTGCTGCTCCAGATCCGCTGCGGCTGCGGCATGGCGATCCTGCCTCGTCCCTTGGCCAAGGTCTGGCCGGACATCCGCATCCTCGACCTGGAGGGGCCGGAAACCCGCTTTGATGTAGTTGCCTTCTGGCTGCAGGAACGAACCGAGGAGGACAACGGCCTTGCTGCCTTCCTGGATATTCTGGAGGAGACCTGCGGCAAAACGGCCGTCTGAAAAAACAGCATATTCGTGTGCATTTGGAACAATAAAATCCAGACGCCGCAGCGTCTGGATTTTATCACAAGATTCGTTAACCGGCCCGTTTGACCACGGCTTTGTTCTTCCAGCCGCCCTGGAAGTAGCGGATGGCGCCGATGACGAGGGCGGAGGTCCAGCCAATGGCGGTGCCCCACCAGATCATGGAAGGACCGAATCTGGGGGCCAGGACCAGCGCCATGAACACGCGGATGGCGAAGTTGGTCAGGTTGCCGCCCAGGAAGAAGCCCATGTCGCCGGAGCCGCGGAGCAGGGACATGAACACCATGAACAGACCGAAGACGATGGAGAAGCAGGCCAGCAGCCGCACATAGCGGGCGCCCACGTCCACCATCTGGGCGTAGTTGGGATCGGCCTTGTCCACGAACACACCGATCAGAGAGGGGGCCAGCAGCTGGAGCACCACGATGAGCACGATGCCCACTGCAACGATGATGATGGTCAGGCTCTTGATGCCGTCCTTAATGCGGTCCAGCTTGCCCGCGCCGATGTTCTGTCCGGCATAGGGGCCGAAGCTGCTGCCCAGGTTGCTCAGCGGCATGGTGGACAGAGATTCCACCCGGGTTGCAGCGGAGATACCGGCCATGACGGCGGGACCGAAGGCGTTGACGCCGCTCTGGATGAACACCAGACCGAACTGGATGATGCTCATCTGCAGGGCATTGGGAATGGCGATCTTCATGGTGGTCTTGAACACGCCCTTGTCAAAGCGCTTCACCGTTGCCTCGGGGGTGTTCTCCATCTGAGCCAGCTTGCGGTGCATGTTGAAGAAGCTGAGCACGGCGGAGACCGCCTGGGAGATGATGGTGGCGGCAGCGGCGCCGGCCACGCCCCAGTGGAAGGCCATGACGAAGAGTAGGTCCAGTAACACGTTCAGCAGGGAGCTGATGATGAGGAAGACCAGAGGCGTGGAGGAGTTGCCCAGAGCGTTGTAGCTGGAGTTGAGGGTGTTATAGAGGAAGATGAACACAGTGCCAAGGAAGTAAATCCGCAGGTATGTCTTGGCATCCGGGAGAACCTCCGCCGGGCAGCGCATCCATTTAAGCACGATCCCGCTGAAGCAGATGCCAATCACGGAGAGGATCAGACCTGCGATCACAGCGAAGGTCAGCATGGTGTAGATGCTGGTCTTGGCGTTGGAGACCTGCTTGGCGCCGAAGTACTGGCTGGTGACCACGCTTGCGCCTGTTGCCACGCCCAGCGCGGCGGAAAGGAAGAGGTTTGCCACAGGTGTGGAGGTGGAGATGGCAGCCAGGGCGGCAGAGCCAATGTTCCGGCCCACCACCAGCATATCCACAATGTTGTAGAACTGCTGGAAGAGACTGGAGAGCATCATGGGAAGGGCGAAGAGGATCAGGATCTTCAATGGGTTGCCGGTGGTCATGTCCACGGCGACAGAGCGGTTTCGAGCCATAGGGGTCTCCCTTCTCCCGCAGATCGGCGGGTAGTGAATTATAAACAGTATAACAGAATTGATTGCGTTTTGCAAGTGTTCTGGAGAAGCAGAAGGAAGAATCCGGCAGATTTGGCGCTGTGCACAAAGAAATGGGGCGAAAAATGTGGGATTTGCAAGAAACAGATGGGCAAATAATCGGAAAAATCCCCACCGCAGCGGTCTGCGGTGGGGATTTTTCTCAGGCGCGGTCGTGGGCAGCGAAGAAACGAAGCAGGGCGTCCTCGCAGGCGCTCTGATCCACCAGATAGCTCATGCCATGGCCTGCGCCCTCCACGATCAGCAGCTCCTTGGGCGCGCTGCAGGCAAGGTAGTTCTCCAGAGTCATGGCAAGGGGCACGAGCTGGTCCGCATCCCCATGGACGAAGAGCACCGGGATCCGCAGATTGTTTCGCAGCGCGTCGATGGTGGTGCAGTCGTCAAAGGCATAGCCGGCGCAGAGCCTGGAGACCTGATTGGCCAGGGGAACCAGAGGACGGTCTGGCAGGACCGTGCGGCTTGTGATGACATGGGAGAGAATGGCCTTGGGGGAGGTAAAGCCGGAATCAGCGATGATGCCCCGCACAGAGGCGGGCAGCGGCAGCTCAGAGGCCATGAGGCAGGACGTTGCGCCCATACTCACGCCGCCCAGATACAGGGGCAGCTCCGGGAAGCGCATGGCGGCATAGTCCGCCCAGGCCTGCAGATCCCGCCGCTCCAGCACACCCAGGCCCATATAGGCGCCCTCGCTCTCGCCCTGGGCCCGCTGCTCCGGCAGCAGGACGTTGGTGTGGTGCTCAGTCAGGAATTTGGCGACTAGGCCCAGATTGCTGTTCCAGCGCTCCCGCCAGCCATGCAGGTACACGATGGTCCGCACAGCGTCGGGGACTGTCAGAAGATGGCCCACCAGATGGAGAGCGTCAAAGCTCTCCACCTGGACGATCTCGGGCGACTGGGCCTCCAGCCAGGCCCGGGAGGCCTTCAGGGTGTCCGCGTAGGGGCTGCGCTCCTCCGCCTGAGCCACCTTCTCCGTGAAACGCTCATTTCCGAAGGGGACCTCCCGGCGGGCAGTCAGATCCACCAGGCACTTTACGCCCAGATAGCCCAGGGCGGCGGCGCCGGCCGCGGCGCCCAGGCCAATGGCGATTTTCGTTGCAGTTTTCATAAGGATTCCTCCTAAAATAGGGTAATGATAGCGCTTTATCGGATGAAATTGGTGCCGATGCGCGGCTCATGCTCGGGATCGGGGATCCCGGCAGCTCGGCCGGCTTCAATGCAATGGAGCAGCCACGCCATGTTGCGGCCCAGTTGCCGCATGATCTGCATGCCCTCCTCGTCCTGGCGGACCTCCTCGGCGCTGTTGCCGTGGACCATGGGCCAGTACTGGCTGCCCACCAGGAGCATGTTGCTGTAGTTGATGTATTTCTGGAGCACCTCCAGGCTGGCGGTGGTGCCGGCTCGGCGGGCGCTGACCACGGCTGCGCCGGGCTTGTTGGCAAAGGCCCGGGAGCCTCCGGCGAAGAACAGCCGATCCAGCAGCGCCAGGAAGGCCCCGTTGGGAGAGGCGTAGTGGACTGCCGCGCCGATGACCAGGGCGTCGAACTCGTCCGCGCGATCCAGAATGTCATTCACCAGGCCGCCCCGGACACAGCGCCCGGTCTTGCGGCAGCCGCCGCAGCCCAGGCATCCGCCCACGTTGTCCCGTCCGGCCTGGAGGATCTCCGTGTCGACGCCGGCCTCGTTCAGCGCTCCGGCGACCTCACTCAGGGCGGTGTAGGTGCAGCCCGCGGGATGGGGACTGCCGTTCAGCAGCAGGACCTTCATGGGGTTTCCTCCTCAATGGCTTTGTAGTAGTTGATTTCGTGATGCTCCGGGACGAAGTGTTCGCAGTAGTCCAGGATCTCCTCCGGATCGTCGGAGACAAAGAGCAGCTCCAGCACCCCATGGGTGAGGAATTGCTCCTTCACGCCCTGCCGCAGCATGGCAAGCAGGGGCTCATAGCAGCCCCGGGTGTTGTACAGGGCGATGGGCTTTGCAAGCTGCCCCAGGGAGCGGAGCGTCAGCACCTCGAAGAGCTCCTCGTAGGTACCCACGCCGCCGGCGGCGGCGATGAAGGCGTCGGATCGCTCCTCCAGAAGCTGCTTTCGTTCCCGCATGGTATCTGTGAGGATCAGCTCGTCGCAGTTGTCGCAGAGAACGCCGTCAGCATGGAAGAAAGCGGGGGAGATCCCGATCATCCGTCCGCCCTGAGATTTGATCCCCCGGGCGGCAGCGCCCATCATGCCGCTGTTGCCGGCGCCGAAGACCAGCGTATGGCCCCGGCGCGCCATGGCCCGGCCCAGCGCTTCACCGGCGGCGTAGTATTCACGATCCAGCAGGGCGCTGGAGGCGCCATAGACGCAGATGTTCATGCAAGTCACCTCTTTTCTCTATTGTACCACAACCGGAGCATGGATGACAATGAAAAAAGCGCGGGCAGAGGGATTTCCGGAAAGCAGGCGGATGTCCGCCTGCTGCGCACAAATGGAAGGACTTCGAAAAAAGATAAATATGTCAGAAGCAATTCGATTTACCGATTATTTCCGGCTTTCTTGAGAAGTTTGACGATGATTCTGAAAGGCATACCTGTATTTAAAAAATGAAAATTTGACGAATGTAAAAAAAAGACAATTTTATGTTTCTCGGGGAAGATAGAAAAAAACAGCACTTTTTGAGCGAAAAAAGTTTGACTATTCTCATATACCTCGATAAAAGCGCATACTATTTGGTGATAAAGATGGTTGACATCAAAGAAAAGATACTGTAGTATGTATTAGAAATACATGCGCCTTCGCTACGCTGTTTCGGAACTTGGAATGATGGATGGAATGGAGTGATTGTAATGGCGGCTGCCAGCACCAGCGGGACTCCTGCAGGAATGCGAGAGATGATGAAAAAAGCAACGACAGAGATGCTGATTCTGTTTTTGCTGCGTCAGAAAGAAATGTACACCTACGAGATGATGTCCACCATTGAGAGAATCAGCGATGGTCGGCTCACTTTCAATACCTTGTATCTGGCAATTTACCGGCTGCAGAAAAACGGGCATGTGACAGAAGCTCGCCGGGAACTGTCGGATGGCAACCGGGTGCGCATTTTCTTCCGGATTACGGAACTCGGACGGGAGTACTACGAGGGCCTGGTGGAACAGTATCACCTCTATGTCAGTGCCATCGATGATATCCTAGCCCAGGATGGCGAGCTGAAAGATCTTGGAAAGGATACCAAGAGCGGCAGCGTCTTTACTGTCCCCAGCGGCAACTGATTGCAACATAAAAACACTGTCTGCATCCTGTGCAGGCAGTGTTTTTTTGCGCGCTTCGGGCTGCGCGCAAGACGAAGTGGGGGACAGCGCGTGTTTTCCGGAAACGGACAAGCGTCTTTCATACGAAAAAAAGAGAGAATTCGGCTGTTTTCCAAGGACTTTTCGGGCGGCATGCCCAATTTTCGTCAGAATCCGGCGGGAAAAATTGGACAGCTTTCTTTCCGGTTTTCTTTCGGCTCCCCTTGCTTTTCCTTCTGCGAAAACGGTATAATGAAAATGGAAGTGAGCGGCTCCAGCCGCAATTTAGAAAAGACAATACGGGTGAAGAGAGGTACCGCCAATGTATGCTCAGAGCAATGAGATCAAAGTGTTCACTGCCAACGCAAATCCGGCCTTCGCACAGGGTGTGTGCGATGCGCTGGGCATCCCCCTTGGTCAGTGCGAGGTCAAGGCTTTCTCCGACGGAGAGGTTTCCGTCACCATCACTGAGACCGTCCGCGGACGGGATGTGTTCATGATCCAGTCCACCTGCTCGCCGGTCAACGACAACCTCATGGAGCTGCTCATCATGATCGATGCGCTCAAGCGTTCCTCCGCCGCACGGGTCACCGCGGTCATTCCTTATTATGGATATGCCCGTCAGGACCGGAAGGCCAAGGCCAGAGATCCCATCTCCGCCAAGCTGGTCGCCAATCTGCTGGTTGCCGCCGGCGCGGACCGTATCCTGACCATGGACCTGCATGCGCCCCAGATCCAGGGCTTCTTCGATATCCCTGTGGATCATCTTCTGGGCAACCCCGCATTCGTGAAGTATTACATGGAGAAGTTCCCGGAGCACCGGGAGGACATGGTGGTCGTCTCTCCGGACGTGGGCTCTGTCTCCCGCGCCCGTGCCTTTGCCCAGAAGATGGGTATGGGTCTGGCCATCGTGGACAAGCGCCGTCCCACTGCCAACGTCTCCGAGGTCATGAACGTCATCGGCGATGTGAAGGATCGGGAGTGCATCCTCTTTGACGATATGGTGGATACCGCCGGTTCTCTCTGCAACGCTGCCAAGGCGCTCAAGGAGCTGGGCGGTGCCAAGAAGGTCTGGGCCTGCGCCTCTCACGGCGTGCTCTCCGGCCCGGCGCTGGATCGGGTCGAGGCCTCTGAGATGGAGGAGCTCATGCTCCTGAACACCATCCCCATGCCTAAGAACTACACGGGCACCAAGATCCATCAGCTGGATGTGAGCGGCATGTTTGCCGAGGCCATCACCTGCATCCACGACAACACCACCATCTCCAAGCTGTTCTGATGCTTTTCCGCGCTGCAAAGCCGGAATGGCTCATTGTCGGTCTGGGAAACCCCGGACGCGACTATGCCATGACCCGGCATAATGTGGGCTTCCGCGCCGTGGACGCCCTGGCCGCGTCCTTGGGCGTCAAGGCAGATCGCCTGAAGTTCAGCGCATATACCGCAGCCGCGACGGTCTCTGACCGCCGCGTTCTGCTCCTAAAGCCCACCACCTTTATGAACAATTCCGGCCAGGCGGTCCGGCAGGCCGCCCGGTACTATGCCATCGAGCCTGCGCATATTCTGGTGCTGTCGGATGACATTTCTCTTCCCCCCGGGCGCATCCGCGTTCGGGGGCAGGGGTCTGCCGGAGGCCACAACGGCCTCAAGAGCATCATCGCAGAACTGGGCAGCCAGGACTTTCCCCGGGTGAAGATCGGCGTGGGGGAGAAGCCCCATCCGGACTATGATCTGGCGGATTGGGTTCTGAGCCGCTTCTCCGCTCAGGAGGAGAAGCTGGTCTCGGAGGCCATCGAGCGCGCGGCCCAGGCGGCTGAGCTGCTGCTCCGGGACGGAGTGGAGGCTGCTGCCGCAAAGTTCAACGGCAAAGCCTGAACGACCTGAACGATCAGATTTGAATTGGAACCGGTCTGTGGACTTCTCTGATAACCCCGGGGAAGGTCCGCAGACCGCGTTCCTGCTTTCCTGAGATTTCCAAATTTTTACATTTTTCGAGGTATCTATGGATCTTCTTCTCTCCGCTCTGCGCGAGATGCCGGAGTATGTCAAACTGAAGAATACCCTGGAGGCAGGCAGAACAGCGGCTCTGTCCGGCGTGGGGCAGGTGCATCGGCTCCACTTCGCGGCGGCACTGCACAAACTGGAGGGCCTCAGGCTGCTCATCGTCTGCCAGGACGACCTGGCGGCCAGCCGATGCGCCCAGGAGCTGTCGGGCTTTCTGGGCTTCCAGCCAGCTGTGCTGGGAACCAGAGAGCTGACCCTCTATGACGCGGGTGTGGTCTCCCGGGGCTGGGAGCATCGCAGGCTCCACACCCTCTGGCAGTTGGGCAGGGGAGAGCTTCCGATCCTGGTGGCCTCTATGGAGGCCATGAGCCAGCGCACCATGCCCAAGGACGTGCTCTACGCTGCGGCGATCCCCCTGAAGATGGGCGCGAGCTATGACCTTGCGGAGCTCTCCGACCGGCTGACCGGCGCGGGTTACAGCCGCTGCACCATGGTGGAGGGCGTGGGCCAGTTTGCCATCCGGGGCGACATTGTGGATGTGTTCTCCCCGGCCTATGAACAGCCGGTCCGGGCTGAGTTCTTCGGCGACAAGCTGGACGCCATGGGCTTTTTTGACATCTCCACCCAGCGCAGAACGGAAAATGTGGAGGAGGCTGTGGCCCTGCCTGTGGCGGAGACCCTGCCCCGCCTCCATCCCAAGGGGACTGCGGGCCTGGTGGCGGATCTGGAGAACCTCAGCGCCCGACAGCGCCGCCGCAGAAACCTCAATGAAAAGCTTATCGCCACCCTGGAGCGGGATGCGGAAAAGCTCTCCCAGGGACTGAGTTTTCCCGCGGCGGATCGGTATATGGCCCTCATCTATCCGGAGAAGGCCACGGCCATGGACTACTTAAGCGCTGAGACCGCGGTGCTCCTCTTCGATCATGGCAATCTCTCCCGCTCCGCCCGGGCGCGGGAGGCGGAACTGGGCCAGACCCTGGACGGCCTGCTGGAGTCCGGGGACCTGGTGGGAGAGCTCTGCGATTTCTCCGCCTCCTGGGAGGACTTCTGCGAGGCGGCTGCGGCCCATCCCGCGGCGCTCCTGGACAGCTTTCTGGCCTCCGCCTATCCGGAGGCCCTGCAGCCAAAGGAGCTGCTGTCCATCACGGCCAAGCAGCTTCCCAGCTACGGCGGCAGCCTGGATACGGCGGTGCAGGACCTTGCCTATTATCAGAAGAATGACTTCCGAACCCTGGTCCTCTGCGGATCCCGCCGCCGGGGCGAGATCCTGCAGCAGATGCTCTCTGAAAAGGGCGCCAGTGCCATTCTGGCCTTCCCGGCGGAAAAGCTGCCCGCCCAGGGCCAGATCCTGCTCACGGAGGGCGCCATCGCCCAGGGCATGGAATATCCCTCCCTGCACCTTGCGGTCCTTGCGGAGGGACAACTCAATGCCCCGATCGAGCGGCGCAAGGCAAAAAAGAAGAAGCTGCCCACCAACCGGCAGAAGCTCCAGTCCTTTACAGACCTCTCCCCCGGGGATCTGGTGGTCCATGAGCAGCACGGCATCGGACGCTATGACGGCATTGAGCAGATGCGCATCGACGGCGTTCTGAAGGACTATATGAAGATCCTCTACTCCGGCACGGATGTTCTGTATGTGCCCGCCACCCAGCTGGATTTCATCAGCAAGTACATCGGCGGCGGGGAGGACAGCCCCGTGCGTCTGAATCGGCTGGGCGGCGACGCCTGGGAAAAGACCGTTGCCCGGGCAAAGAAGGCGGCCAAGGATCTGGCCGAGGACCTGATCAAGCTCTATGCCGAGCGGGCCAGGCTTCCCGGCTATGCTTTCTGTGCCGACACCCCCTGGCAGAAGGAGTTTGAAGACGCCTTCGAGTACCTGGAGACCGACGATCAGCTTCGGGCCATCGAGGAGATCAAGACAGATATGGAGCGGCCTGTGCCCATGGATCGGCTTCTTTGCGGCGACGTGGGCTTCGGCAAGACAGAGGTTGCCCTTCGTGCCGCCATGAAATGCGTCATGGACGGCAAGCAGGTGGCCATCCTGGTCCCCACCACGGTCCTGGCCCAGCAGCACTACGGCACCTGCATCCGCCGCTTCGGCGGCTATCCGGTGCAGATCGACGTGCTCTCCCGCTTCCGCACGGCCCAGCAGCAGAAGAATACCCTCCGGGCCCTGGAGCTGGGCAGCTGCGACATCGTCATCGGCACCCACAAGCTCCTGGGCAAGCAGGTGAAATTTAAGGACCTGGGGCTGCTCATCGTGGATGAGGAGCAGCGCTTCGGCGTGAGCCACAAGGAGCGGCTCAAGGAACTTTCTCAGGGCGTGGACGTCTTAACCTTGTCGGCAACGCCCATTCCCAGAACCCTGAACATGGCCCTGTCCGGCATCCGGGATATGTCCACCATCGAGGAGGCCCCCGGAGGCCGCTATCCTATCCAGACCTTCGTGCTGGAGCACGACGACCGGATCCTGGACGACGCCATGCGGCGGGAGCTGGACCGGGGCGGCCAGGTGTACTATCTCCATAACCGGGTGGAGACCATCGAGCGCTGCGCGGCCCGCATCCGGGAGCGCACCGGCGTGGAGGAGATCGCCGTGGCCCACGGCAAGATGGGGGAGGAGGAGCTTGGCGACATCATGCAGCGCATGGCAGACGGCGAGATCCGCATCCTGGTCTGCACCACCATCATCGAGACGGGCATCGACATTCCCAATGTGAACACCCTCATCATTGAGGACGCGGATCGTCTGGGTCTTGCCCAGCTGCACCAGCTCCGGGGCCGGGTGGGCCGTTCCTCCCGGCACGCCTTCGCCTATCTCACCTTCCGCCAGGGCAAGGTCCTGACGGAGGTGGCGGAGAAGCGGCTCAACGCCATCCGGGAGTATGCCGAGTTCGGCTCCGGCTTCAAGATCGCCATGCGGGACCTGGAAATCCGCGGCGCGGGAAATCTCCTGGGCGCGGAGCAGTCCGGCCACATGATGAGCGTGGGCTATGACCTGTATCTGAAGCTCCTGGAGGAGGCCGTTCTGGAGGAGAAGGGCGAGCCCCTGCCCAAGGCGGCGGAGTGTGTCGCAGATCTGAATGTGGCTGCAGCCATTCCCAAGGACTATGTGGAATCCGGCGAGCAGCGCATGGACCTGTACCGCCGCATGGCGGCGGTGCGCACGGAGGCCGACTCCGAGGACCTGTTCGACGAGGTGGTGGACCGCTACGGCGAGCCGCCGGAGGGCGTCCGGAACCTGATTTCCATTGCCCTTCTGCGAGGCCAGGCGGCAGCCGTGGGCGTGCAGGAGATTGCCCAAAAGGGCGCCGAGATCCAGTTCACCCTCTCCCGGCTGAATCTGGAGGCGGTCAGCGCCATCTGCGCCGATGAGAGCCTCAAAGGACGGGTGTTTTTCGTGGCGGGGGCGGTGCCGATTCTGCGGCTGCGCATGGGCAAGGGCGCGAAGCCTCTGCGGGAGTGCGAAAAATTCGTAGAAAAGCTGAAAGCCTTCTCCCAGACCGGGGAGCCTGACACGAAAATGTCATAAACGGGTAACAGATTGTCCTTGCTTTCTGAGCGAAAATGGATATAATGACTCTATGATCAGAAACTGTGTCCCGCACACTGTTTGCCGGGCGTCAGCCCGTTTTAAAAAGGAGATATACTATGGAGAAAAAGCAACGTTATCAGGGCCGCTATGACGCCTCTGTCGTCAAACGCGCCCAGAAGCAGGCTGCAAAGGAAGCCGCTGCCGCGGAAAAGGCTGCCCGTTCCGGAAGCACGGTGAAGGCGTCGAGCGCGCCAAAGCAGAGCGCTGCGCGTCCGGCGGCTGCCAAGAGCACGGCGAAGAAGTCTAAAAAGCGCAGCCCCGCCCTTGTCATCCTGGCTGTGGTGGCGGCGCTGATCGTGGCGGCCGGCGTTGGCACCTACGCCTACTGCGCCCCGGCCCTCAAGTATGATACCATCTATCCCAATGTCTATGTGGCTGGCGTCAATGTGGGCGGCATGAGCAAGCTGGACGCCAAGGCAGCGGTGGAAAAGGCCCTGGACGGTACCTACGGCTCCGAGACCATGATTGTGGAGCTGCCGGACCAGACCATCGAGTTCCCCCCGGAGCTGGTCAGCGTGAATCTGGACACGGACACCGCCGTGGATCAGGCCTGGCGCTACGGCCGTAGCGGCAATGTGCTGGAGCGGGCCAAGGCGCTGCGCAATGCCCGGAAGCAGGAGTACCACATTGACCTGAAGTCGGACATGGAGCTGGACACCGACGCCATTGAGGCCAAGGTCCGGGCCGCGGCTTCCAAGCTGGATCCCAATCCGGTGCAGACCAAGCTGGATCTGGACACGGACAACAATCTGCTCACGGTCACCATGGGTCAGGCTGGCCGCACACTCAACGTGGCGGATCTGACCGAGAAGGTTCATCAGCGCTTTCTGGACGGCGATTTCTCCCCCCTCCAGTACAGCTATCAGACTGTTGCGCCGGACGCGGTGAACCTGCAGGCCATCTACGATCAGATCGGCAAGAGCGCCGAGGATGCTTATTTTGACGAGGAAACCGGCGAGATCGTACCGGAGGTCAACGGCTACGGCTTCGATGTGGCCGCCGCCCAGCAGCGGGTGGCCATGGCCAAGGACGGCGAGGTCCTGAAGGTGGAGCTGCAGGTGATCGAGCCTGAGACCACCAAGGCGGAGCTGGACGCGCTGTACTTCCGGGATGTGCTCAGCCAGTATGACAGCCCCTATCCCTGGAATCCCAACCGCACCACCAACCTGACCCTGGCTGCCAATGCCATCAATGGCACGGTGGTCATGCCCGGCAAGGAGTTCTCCTTCAACAAGGTCGTGGGCGAGCGTACCACGGAGAAGGGCTACAAGGAAGCCACCGTCTATGTGCAGGGCGCCAGCGTGGGCGAGACCGGCGGCGGCGTCTGCCAGGTCGCAAGCACCATCTACTACTGCTCCCTCATGGCAAATCTGGAGATCGTCGAGCGGGAGGAGCATATGTACGCGGTGGATTACGTGCCCCACGGCATGGACGCCACCATCTACTGGGGTCAGCATGACTACCGGTTCCGCAACAACACCGAGTATCCCATCCGTCTGGAGACCAGCGTCTCCGATGGCTATGTCCATGTAAAGCTCATCGGAACCAAGACCGACAACAAGAAGGTGGTCATGACCTCGGAGCTGCTGAGCACCACCGCATGGAAGAACGTGGATGAGCAGGGCCGGGAGCTGGTTCTGGCCACGGACAAGGGAGAGGGCGTCTACAAGTGCACCGCCGACGGCAAGTATTACAAGCTGGTGGAGGTTCTGGAGACCGCCTATACCGGATACAACTATTACACCTACCGCAATGTCTACGATGGAGATACCCTGGTGTCCACCACCAAGGAGGACCGGACGGACTATATGAAGCGGGACCGGAAGCTGCGTGTCACACCGCTGGAGGAGACCACGGAGCCGGAGCCCGGCGTCATTGAGCTGCCGCCTGTGCCCGGCCTGGATGATCCCGATCCCAATCAGCCGGATCCCGGCGTTCAGGAGCCCACCAACCCTGATCCCGGCTATGTGTACCCCGGTACCGACACACAGGATCCCTACGATCCCTATGATCCCGATCCCGAAGAGGACGAATATTGGCCCTGAGGCTTTTTTCGGCGGAGCGCATTGCGCTCCGCCGTTCCTTTTTTGAAATTGGAAAAAATTATTGCAGAACGCAACTTTATGCTTGACGCTAGCAACAAACAGGTGTATGATGATTTCAGAATCTTATAAAGGAGCTGAGCAAGTATGAACTATGTTCCCCCCAAGGGCCCGAAGCGCGGCGTCTCCATTTACAGCTACTCGGACCTGTTCTCTCTGGGCCTGACCCTGGAGGATTGCTTCAAGGAAATGCGCGACATGGGCGCCCATGGCGTGGAGATCCTGGCCAATTCCCACATTGAGGGCTATCCCGAGCTGACAGACGAGTTCCTGGAGCAGTGGCACACCCTCTGCGAGAAGTACGAGATTATCCCCGCCGAGTACGGCCACTGGATCGACGGCCGCATGTGGGCCGATCGGATGCTCACTGTGGATGAGTGTGTGGAGTACCTGGAGAAGGACTTCGAAATCGCCAACAAGCTGGGCTTCCACTGCCTGCGCACCAAGCAGACCGTGATCAACGGCGTTCTCGACCCTGTAGAGAACTGGCGCGACATCATTACCGCAGCCACCCCCGCCGCCGAGAAGTATGACGTGGTCATGCTGCCCGAGATCCATGGTCCCACCATTCTGGAGCAGCAGATGGTCACCGATTTCTGCGAGTACATCGACAAGACCGGCACCAAGGCCTTCGGCCTGAACATCGACTTCTCCGTGTTCAGCACCCAGCCCAACCGCCGCACCGGTCAGGTCCGCAACTCCAAGCCTGAGGGCCTGATCCCCTTCCTGCCCTATGTGAAGTGCTGCCATGCCAAGTTCACCTCCATGGTTCCCGACGACACCTATATGTTCCGCGAGGAGTGGATCCCCTATCCCGAGATCCTGAAGGTTCTCCAGGACAATGGCTGGGACGGCTGGATGGTCGCCGAGTACGAGGGCAAGAATCGTGACGACGAGGCCTATCTGTCCGAGGTTCTGCATCAGCATCAGATCCTGATGAAGAACGTTCTGGGCTACTGATCGGAAAGGAGACAAAACCATGCTTGAAAAACAGGAAATTCAGTATCGCGGCTTCCGCAATCTGTACGACGAGAAGGGCGAGGCCTGCGGCTTTGAGTTCTGCCTCCGCTCCACCTACTACCGGGGCGTCTGGCTGAGCCAGCTTCGGGTGGGCCGTGTCATCGTGGACGGCGAGGAATTCCTGGCCGATTCCGGTCTGGTGACCTGGATCATCCAGGGCAAGGAGTACACGCCCGCCGAGATGGCCAAGGACAACAAGGATTTCTGGCCCATGAACCAGGTGGCCACCATCCGCGTCAAGAAGCCCGGCGGCCTGAGCCAGGGCTACCACGACGTGGCGGTCCGCTGGACCTGGTCCTCCTCCTACATGCCTCCTGAGATGGAGACCTTCGACGACTCTTCGGAGGGCCGCGCCATGATGCGCGCCAGCAACACCTCCAAGCGCCGTATGCTGATGGTATAAGTTTTCTCCGGCGGGACGCGAAAGCGTCCCGCCATTCTTTTGGTAAAATGCACAGATTCACAGGGCAACATTCAGAGAAAGCGACGACTTGACCGGAACATGGATTTGTGAGAAAATAAAAGTGTAAAAAATCAACAATAAAGAAGGAGTGATTGTTATGAAATATCAAGCCCCCAAGGGCCCGAAGCGCGGCGTCTCCATTTACAGCTATTCGGACATCTGGCCTCTGGGCCTGACCCTGGAGGACTGCTTCCGGGAGATGCAGGACATGGGCGCCCACGGCGTGGAGATTCTGGCCAATTCCCACATCGAGGGCTATCCTGTGCTGACGGATGAGTTCCTGACTAAGTGGCACGAGCTCTGCGAGACCTATGAGATCATCCCCGCAGAGTACGGCCACTGGATCGACGGCCGCATGTGGCGCGATCGGATGCTCACCGTGGACGAGGCGGTGAAGTACCTGGAGAACGATTTCAAGATCGCCCATGCGCTGGGCTTCCACTGCCTGCGCACCAAGCAGACCGTCATCGACGATGTGCTCAATCCCGTGGAGAACTGGCGGGACATCATCACCGCCGCCACCCCCGCCGCGGAGAAGTATGACGTGGTCATGCTGCCGGAGATCCATGCGCCCACGCTGCTGAACCAGCCAATGGTCCAGGACTTTGTGGAATACATCGACAAGACCGGCACCAAGGCCTTCGGCCTGAACATCGACTTCGGCGTGTTCTCTGTCCGGCAGAACCGCACCGGCGAGTTCCGTTACTCCAAGCCGGAGGAGATCATCCCTCTGCTGCCCTATGTGAAGTGCTGCCACGCCAAGTACACCAAGATGGTGCCCGATGAGACCTACATGTTCCGGGAAGAAACCATTCCATATCCCGAGGTGCTGACGATCCTGAAGGAGCAGGGCTGGGACGGCTGGATGGTCGCGGAGTACGAGGGCTTTGAGGATCGGGGCGACGAGGCTGCTCTGTCCGAGGCCCTGCACCAGCATCAGATCCTGATGAAGAACGTTCTGGGCTACTGAGAGAAAGGAGCCGACGCCATGCTTGAAAGAGAAAAAATTCAGTATCGCGGTTTCCGCAACGTCTATGACGAGGCGGGCAACGCCGTGGGTGTGGAGTTCCGCATCCGCACCACCTACTACCGGGGCTGCTGGCTGAGCCAGATCCGCCACGGCAGAGTCATTGTGGATGGGCAGGAATTCTGGCCGGATTCCGGCAAGGTGACCTGGATCATCCAGGGCAAGGAGTACACCATCGCGGAGATGGAGCAGGCCAATGAGATCATGTGGCCCATGACAGAGGCGGCCACCATCCGGGTCCAGCTTCCCGGCGGTCTGAGCCAGGGCTATCACGAGGTGGAGATGCACTACTTCATTTCCCATTCCTACATGCCGCCCTCCATGGATGAGTTCAAGGACACGCCGGAGGGGATCCAGGGCCGGGGCTACAAGCTCCAGCGTCGGATGCTGATGGTATAAGCGAATGAGCAAACTCTTTGCACTGCAAACAAGCTTCTGCAATGTGCACAAATCCGGCACAGAACATTAAGGAGAAGTGACTAATTGTATTTTGCAATTATTCGCGGTATAATAAATCGGAATGAGGGAAACCTCAAGAAAACTAAAGGAGCTGAATGTTATGAAATATGTTCCCGAGAAGGGGCCGAAGCGCGGCGTCAGCGTTTACAGCTACTCTGACTTCTTCCCCATTGGCATCACCCTGGAGGACGTTTTCACTGAGATGCAGGACATGGGCGCTCATGGCGTCGAGATCCTGGCGAACTCCCACATCGACGGCTATCCCGTCCTGACCGACGAGTTCCTGGAGAAGTGGCACACCCTGTGTGAGAAGTATGAGATCATCCCCGCTGAGTACGGTCACTGGATCGACGGCCGTATGTGGAAGGACCGCATGCTGACCGTTGACGAGGCTGTCAAGTACCTGGAGAACGACTTCAAGATCGCCCATGAGCTCGGTTTCCACTGCCTGCGCACCAAGCAGACCGTCATCAACGACTATCTCGACCCCGTGGAGAACTGGCGTGATATCATCACCGCTGCTACCCCCGCCGCTGAGAAGTACGACGTGGTCATGCTGCCCGAGATCCACATGCCCACCATCCTGAAGCAGCAGATGGTCTATGATTTCTGCGAGTACATCGACAAGACCGGCTCCAAGGCCTTCGGTCTGAACATCGACTTCTCCGTCTTCAGCCCGCAGCCCAACTTTGACGGCTCCGTCCGTTACTCCAAGGTTGAGGACCTGGTGGAGTTCCTGCCCTACGTCAAGTGCTGCCATGCCAAGTTCAACTGCATGGTTCCCTCCGATGACGAGTACATGTTCCGCGAGAAGTGGATCCCCTATCCCGAGATCCTGAAGTGCCTGCAGGACAACGGTTGGGACGGCTGGATGGTCGCTGAGTACGAGGGCCGTGACCGCGGCGACGAGGCTGCTCTGTCCGAGGCCATGCATCAGCATCAGATCCTGATGAAGAACTGCCTGGGCTACTAATTAAGAGAGGAGAAACGACCATGCTTGAAAAAGAAGTCATCCAGTATCGCGGCTTCCGCAATACTTATGATGAGAACGGCAACCCCAATGGGTTCGAGTTCCGTATGCGCACCACCTATTATCGCGGCCTGTGGCTGAGCCAGCTGCGTGTTGGCTCCGTCTACATCGACGGCGAGCGGATCCTCCCCGATTCCGGCGACATCACCTGGATCATTGAGGGCAAGGAGTACACCCCTGCTGAGATGGCAGAGGACAACTGCGATTTCTGGCCCATGAACAAGCCTGTCATCGTCCGCGTCAAGAAGGCTGGCGGCCTGAAGCAGGGTTACCATGATGTTTGGTGCACCTGGGGCTTCAGCTCCTCCTACATGCCTCCCTTCATGGATCAGTTCAAGGACGAAGTGGATCCCGAAGGCTTCTCCATGGGCGGCAACCCCACCAAGAAGCGCAGAATGCTCATCGTCTGATGCAAGATTTCAAAAGCGGAACGCGAAAGCGTTCCGCTTTTTTTATGCAAATCTGGACAACACGGAGATATTCTGAGAAAAAACTGAAAAAACTCTGTACTCGCCGCTTTTTTTTCGATATAATCAAACTATCAGTACATGGAAAGGAGCGAGAATCATGCCTTCTTCCAACCAGCCCGCCCCCCACGAGCAGTTTATGCGCATGATGAACGAGCGCAAGATTCGCAATTACAAGGAGCAGAATGTCCGCGCTCAGCGGGGCCGGACCGTCTGCGCCGGATCCTCTCTGATGGAGAACTTTCCCATCAACGAGATGCTTATGACCCGCGGCAGTCACGCGGTGGTTTACAACCGGGGCATCAGCGGCTTCACCATCCAGGATTATGATGCGGCACTGGATACCTGCGTGCTGGACCTGGCGCCTTCCAAGCTCTTTATCAACATCGGCTCCAACGATCTGAATCTGCCGGGGGATACACTTGGCAATCTGGAGCGCGGTTATCGCGCGCTGCTTCAGCGCATCCAGACCGCGCTGCCGGACTGCAAGATTACGCTGCTTGCCTACTATCCCTGCCTGCAGCCGGATCCCAATGCCACGGAGTCCTCTGGGCGCATTCCCCGCACCATGGAAAATGTGAATCAGGCCAACGCCATTGTGGAGCGCCTGGCGAAGGAGCTGGGCTGTGGCTTCCTGAACCTGAATGCGCCCCTGCTGGACGAGACAGGCCATCTGAAAAAAGAGCTGTCTGTGGATCCCATCCACTTCTCGTCGGCGGGCTATGAGCTTGTCCTGGATCAGCTGGAGGCGTATCTGTAATGGAATCTGCTAGAATCCTGGCAGGGCAGATGGGGCAGATGCTCCTCTACATCGCGGTCGGCTATCTCTTGGCAAGAACCAGACTCCTGAGCCAGGAGGGCAGCCGCGGCCTGACCAATGTGCTGCTCTACGCGGTGCTGCCCTGCGCCATCGTCAGCGCCCTTCAGCAGGAGCGCAGTCCGGAGCGTATGATCCAGGTCCTGCTCTCCATCCTTCTGGCGGCAGCGGCCCTGGGAATTGCCATGCTCATTGCCGCCCTGTTTTTCCGCGGTCGGGGCGTGGACAACTTCGGCGCTGCCTTTTCCAACGCGGGGTTCATGGGAATTCCCCTTGTCTCAGCCCTGCTGGGTCCGGAGGCTGTGGGCTTCGCCGCCGGCATGGTGGCCCTTCTGAACGTGCTCCAATGGACCTATGGCCAGTGGCTCCTGACAGGGGATCAGAAGCAGATGTCGCTGCGGGCCTGCCTGACCAGTCCCATGGTCATCTCCTTTGCCCTTGGCCTTGCGTTGTTTTTCTCAGGCCTGCGGCTGCCTGCTCTGGTGACCCGCACGCTCAGTGCCATGAGCGCCTGCAACGGGCCGCTTGCCATGATTGTCCTGGGCGCGCTGTTGGGCCGTGGCAAGCTCCTTGCCCTCATAACGGATCCCCATGGCTGGCTTTGCTCTGCTGTGCGGCTGCTGCTCATCCCGGCAGTGACCCTGCTGCTGTTCTGGCTGGTTCCTGCGAAGTACCAGGCCATTCGCATGGCGGTGTTTCTGACGGCCTGCGCCCCTGTGGGCTCCAATGTGGCGGTCTATGCCCAGCGTGCCGGGCTGGACGCCTCCTATGCAAGCCGCACGGTCTGCCTGAGCACCCTGCTCAGCGTAGTGACCATGCCACTGATGATTTTGCTGGCAGAGACCCTCTGGTGAGCGCGCCATCCGCAGCTGCTTCGAAAACAGGACAAAAAAAGCAGGACCACGCACAATGTGCGTGGTCCTGCTTGCAGTTTGAGAGAATCGCCTGCTCAGCCGTCCAGAAGACCCAACGTCCGGAAGCCCTGGGCAAGACCGTCCTCCTCCACGGAGGGGCAGACCAGATCGCTCAGGGCCTGGAGCCTGGGAGAGCCGTTTGCCATGCAGACGCTCCTGCCCACTGCCTGGATCATCTCCAGGTCGTTCATGCTGTCGCCGAAGCCGATGGTATCGGTCAGGTCCACGCCCAGAGCCTGGGCCACACGCTTCACGCCGGTACCCTTGTCAAAGGCCCGGTTGATGAGCTCGCCGTTGATGCAGTCCGCTCCGGCCATGTCCTGGACCAGGAAGTAGAAGTCCTGCTCCAGCGCCGCCTTCACAGGGATCAGCTGATCCTCGGAGCGGCACATGAAAACCACCTTGTAGATGGGACGTCCGTCATACTCCGCCATGGGCCGGATGCCGAGATCCTTCTCCAGCGCCTTGCGCCAGCGCACCAGCTCGGAGTTGCCGCCGGAGGCCTGGTTCAGGAACTCAGCCAGGCCCTCGTCGCAGAAGCTGGCGTCCCTGGCCTCGATGGTGCGGAAGATGCCGCACTCCTGGAAAAGCCGCAGGGCCTCCTGCCGGGCCGCCTCTGTCATGGGGCAGTCGTAGAGGACCTCATCTCCGACGGTGACATAGCCGCCGCCGGAGGCCACCACGCCGTCAAAACCATATTGCAGCACAGGCTTCAGCATGTCCAGATTCCGACCGGTGCAGAGAAAGACCTTGTGTCCGTTTGCCCTTGCCCGGGCGATGGCGTCCAGGGCGCTCTGGGGCGGGACATTGCTGCCGGGCGGGGTCAGGGTGCCGTCGATGTCCAGAAAAACAAGCTTCATGTCACACCTCCGCAGAAAAGTCGCAGAGCAGCCAGACAAAGCCCTTTGCCGGGACCTTGACCGCTTTCTTGGACTCCTTCCGGCCTGTGAGCAGATCACAGAACTCGCCCAGCTCTGTCACGGGGATGGCTTTCTCCTCACCGGAGAAGTTGAACAGCGCCACCAGCTTCTCCCCATCGTGGTAGCGGCCAACGCCAAGCACCGCAGGATCCCCGGTGGGAATGATCCAGGTGTCCGCCTGGGCGTCGAAGACGCGATGGGCCTGCCGCAGTGTTTCCATTTTCCGCAGGAAGTGGAAGATCCGGCCCTCCACGCTGCGTTTTTTGCTCCGGTTCTTCGCCTTTTCCCAATCCATATCCCCCCGATGGAGGAAACGGCTGTCGGGCGCCTTCAGAGGATCTTCGTGGTAGGCGTTGTCGTTCTCCTGGGCGATCTCATCGCCGGAATAGAGGACGGGGATGCCGCTGAGGGTGAACATGTAGGCGTGGAGCATCTCATCCAGGCTGACAGCCTGCTCCAGCGCCGCCGGATCGCCGGAAACCTTCGCCGCCTCAATGCCGCAGAGGGACGCGGTGGTGCCGCAGAGACGGGCGTCACCCAGGCGGGGATCGTCGTTGTAGAGCTCACCCCGGGAGGGGCTGCCCGTCCAGCGTCCGGTAAAATAGTCGTTCAGATATTTCTTGTGGGGGACCTCGCCCATGCCGAAGCGGCCCAGGTAGTCAAAATCCAGGCCCCAGCCGATGTCGTCGTGGCATCGCAGATAGTTCAGGAAGGTGTACTGCTTGGGCAGCGCGAAGACCTGTCCCAGCTGGTGCTCCAGAAGACGCACATCCTGGGTGGCCACAGTGTGCCAGGTGGTGGCCATAGTGGTCACGTTGTAGAGCAGATGGCACTCGGGCTTTTCCACGGTGCCGAAATAGGGGACCACCTTTGAGGGCTCCATGACCACCTCGCCCAGAAGCAGCGTGCCGGGGCAGACGACCTCGCAGACCATGCGCATGAGCCGCACCAGGGTGTGAACCTGCGGCAGATTCCGGCACTTGGTGCCCAGTTCTTTCCAGATGTAGGGAACCGCGTCCAGCCGGACGATGTCCACGCCCTGGTTGCAGAGGAAGAGCATATTCTCGGTCATATCGTTGAACACCGTGGGATTTGCGTAATTCAGATCCCACTGATAGGGATAGAAGGTGGTCATGACCACCTTGCTCGCCTCCTCGCACCAGCTGAAGTTGCCCGGCGCGGTGGTGGGGAACACCTGGGGGACGGTTTTTTCAAACTCGTTGGGCACGTCCCAGTTGTCGTAGAAGAAGTAGCGATCCTGGTACGCTTTCTCTCCGGCTCTGGCTCTGCGGGCCCATTCGTGGTCCTCGCTGGTGTGGTTCATGACGAAGTCCAGGCAGAGGGACATCCCCCGGCCGTGGCAGTCAGCCGCCAGCGCGGCCAGATCTTCCATGGTGCCCAGCTCCGGCTGTACCTTCCGGAAATCGGAGACGGCATAGCCGCCGTCGCTGCGGCCCTCCGGGCTCTCCAGCAGGGGCATCAGGTGCAGGTAGTTCACGCCGCTTTCCTGAATGTAGTCAAGCTTGGAGCGGACGCCGGGCAGGTCCTTTGCGAAGGCTCCGACATACATGAGCATGCCTACCAGATCATGACCCTTGTACCAATTCGGGTTTTTTGCCCGTGCCCGGTCCAGCTTTTTCAGCTGCACAGGGCGGGCGCGGTACATCTTGGCCATCATCTTTGTGAAATACGCATAGGCCTTCTCGTCGCCGTGATAGAGCTCCAGGTAGAGCCAGCGAAGCTCATCCTCCACCTGTGCAAAACGCTCCTGATACTCCTTGGTCAAGGCGCGATCATTCATAGCATTTTCCTCCTAATGAAAAGAACGCCGGGAATCCGGCGCTTATGGTCTGGGTTCATTTTACGTGAGAACACCGTTCTTGTCAATCCATAAGCTGTGATAACCATTTTCAGGAAAAAAGAGAAGCTGTTTCGCCTCTTGGCTGCAGAAGCCGCCTGTGGTATAATACAGGTAAGAATCGCAGGAGGAGGCGCTTCCATGGTCTCGTTCATGTACACCATCCGGGTCCCCGTGGGGCTGCATGCCCGGCACGCGGGGCTGTTGGTCCGGGAGGTGCAGCGCTATTCGTCGGCAGTGACCCTTTGCTTTGGGGAGAAGCAGGCGGACGCCCGTCGGCTCATGGCCCTCATGCGGCTTGGCATCCACCAGGGGGATCTTGTGGAGATCCGGGTGGAGGGAGAGGATGAGCAGGCGGCGGCTCTGGCACTGAAATCCTTCTTCTGGACGAATTTTTAAGCGGGGTGAAACGATGGACGAGCCAGGCGTGGTTCGCTGGGAAATCTTTTTCAGCGGCAGGGTCCAGCATGTGGGCTTCCGCTACACCGCCTATTATCTTGCGCGGGAGCTCTATCTGACGGGCTGGGTGGACAACCTGCCGGACGGGCGGGTCCAGATGCAGGTCCAGGGACGGCCGGCCCAGCTTCGAAAGCTGCTCCTGCGCCTGAAAAGTCAGCCCCACATTCAGATCACAAGTCAGAAGATCCGGGAACAAGCCCCGTTGCCCTTTGAGCGGGGGTTTTCTGTTCGGGGATACTGAGGAAAAGGCGTCATGCCATGGAGCATGACGCCTTTTTTTTACGCGGGATTTGCCGCAAGCAGCGCGTCCACGTCTGCTTTTTCCGGCATGGAGCGGATGGCGCCCCGCTTGGTGGTGACCAGGTATGCCGCCGCGTTGGCGAAGCGAAGCATGGCGCGGAGGCTCTCCGCTGTCCGGTCCTCCAGGCCATTTTGCAGCACATCATGGAGAACGCTTGCGCAGAAGGTGTCTCCCGCGCCAGTGGTTTCAATGGTGCCGCCCAGGCGGAAGGAGGGGACGAACACCCGCTGGCCGCAGCAGTAGCTGTAGCTGCCGTCTGCCCCGGCGGTGACATTAAGCAGCTTCAGGTTGGGAAACTCAGCCTGGAGCTTTTCCGCGCCCCGGTCAAAGTCTGTCTCTCCCGTGAAGAACTGGATCTCGTTGTCGGAGATTTTCAGAATGTCGCACTGGCCCATGCCCCAGGCCATCTGCTCTTTTGCCTCGTCCAGAGTGGACCACAGGGGCTCCCGCAGATTGGGATCGAAGGAGATGTGCGCGCCTGCCTCCTTGGCGATGGCGACAGCCCGTTTGGTGGCCTCCCGGACGCCGGGATGGGTCATGGACAGGGTGCCGAAGTGGAAGATGCTGCAGCTTTGCAGCGTCTTTTCCGGCAGCTCATCTGCCCGGAGCATCATGTCCGCGCCGGGATTGCGATAGAAGGAGAAGTCCCGATCCCCACCGGGCAGGGTCTGGACAATGGCCAGGGTGGTGTGGACCTGGGGATCGGTCAGTAGCCCGTCCACATTGATCCCCACATCGGCTGCCACCTGGCGGAGCTGGACGCCGAAGCCATCCTGCCCCACCTTTCCGAGGAAGGCAGTCCGATGCCCCAGCTTTCCCAGCATGGCCAGGACGTTGCAGGGAGCGCCGCCGGGGTTGGCCTCAAAAAGGGGATTGCCCTGAGCGCTCAGACCATTCTGGGTGAAGTCAATGAGCAGCTCACCCAGGGCAACCACGTCAAATGCTTTCATGGATCTCTCCTCAGATGCTGGTTTGGTCGCTCATCAGATCCGCCATCAGGCGCTCCTGGCAGGCGGAGACGTCCGTCTCCCGGACCTTCTGCCGCAGAGGAAGCACGGAGCGGGGGGACACGGACAGCTCGTCGATGCCGATGGAGAGGAAGGTCTCCGTCAGCTCCAGGTCCGCGCCCAGCTCGCCGCAGATGCCCACCCAGATGCCGTTCTTATGGGCGTTCTCGGTGACCATTTTCAAAAGACGCAGCACGGCGGGATGATGGGGATTGAAGAAGCGGCCCAGGTCGTTGTTCTGCCGGTCGCAGGCCAGGGTGTACTGGGTCAGATCGTTGGTGCCGCAGCTGAAGAAGTCCACTTCCTTGGCAAGCCGGTCCGACATGATGGCAGCGGCGGGGGTCTCAATCATGATGCCCACCTCCACCTGATCGGAGTAGGGGATGCCCTCAGCGGTGAGCTCCTTCTTCACCTGCTCGCACATCTTCTTGGCTTCCTTAACCTCCCAGACACTGGTGACCATGGGGAACATGATGCCCAGACGGCCATAGGCGGAGGCCCGATACAGGGCGCGAAGCTGGGTCCGGAAGATCTCCGGCCGGTTCAGGCAGATGCGCAGCGCCCGGTTGCCCAGAGCGGGATTCTCCTCCTTGGGAAGCTGGAAGTAGTCGATCTGCTTGTCCGCGCCGATGTCCAGAGTGCGGATGACGACCTCCTTGCCGCCCATGTCGGAGAGAACCTTCTTGTAGGCCTCAAACTGGTAGTCCTCAGAGGGATAGTCGTCACAGCCCAGATACAGGAACTCAGAGCGGAACAGGCCGATGCCGCCGCCGTCGTTCTCCAGGACGGTGTGCACGTCCTCCGGATTGCCGATGTTGCAGTAGATGCGGATGGTCTTGCCGTCCTTTGTCACGTTCTCCTTACCCTTGAGCTGGTCCAGCAGCGCCTTCTGCTTGAGCTGCTCTTCCCGCTTCTTGAGCAGGATGGCCCGGGTGGCGTCATCCGGCTCAATGACCACGTTGCCCGTGCCGCCGTCCAGGAAGACCTCCCGGCCCTCATGCTCCGGCTTGAGGGCGTCGCCCACGCCGATGATGGCGGGGATGCCCATGGTGCGGGCCAGAATGGCGGTGTGGCTGGAGCCGGAGCCTCCGGCGGTGACGAAGCCCAGGATCTTGGACTTGTCCAGCTGCACGGTCTCGCTGGGGGCCAGATCATCGGCTGCCAGGATCACGGGCACCGGGGAGTCGATGCCGCCCTGGACCACACCGGAGAGGATCCCGACGATGCGGCCGGAGATGTCCTTCACATCCGCGGCGCGGGCCTGCATGTAGCTGTCGTCCATGGCGGCAAAGGCAGCGGCAAAGTCCACACCCGTGTCGGTGACAGCGGCCTCCGCGTTCTGGCCCTCCTCCTTGATGAGGGCCTCGATGGCCTCCTCGTAGTCCGGATCCTCGGCCATCATCTGATGGGTCTCAAAGAGCATGGCCGCATCGTCGCCGGCCTCTTCCCGCGCCTTTTCGGCAAGCTCACCCAGCTGCTCGATGGCCTTCTCCTGAGCGGCCTTGAAGCGCGCCCACTCCGCCTCCTTGTCCTCTACGGTGTAACGCCGCAGGGTGGCCGAAGCGCGCTGATAGAAATAAAGGGGTCCATAGGCGACGCCGATGGACGCGCCCTTGCCCTGAATGGTGATCATGAATACGCCTCCTTATCACGAAAAAAGAAGGGTCCCCGCTCCGGCGGGGCGGGGACCGGTTTGTCATTTACAGGTTCTCGTTGAAGAACGCCTTCATCTTCTCCGCGGCAGCGGCTTCGTCGCCGCCCTCGATGCCGATGGTGAGCGTATGGCCGCATTTGATGCCCATGGACATGACCTTCATGAGCTGCGAAGCCTTGACCGTGTTGCCGTCTTTGCTGATGGTCACGACGGTGTCGCCCAGCGCTTTGGCTTCCTTGGCCAGCATGCCGGCAGGACGGGCGTGAATACCCAGCGGATCCTTGATGGTGTAAGTAAACTCAATCATTGTATGTTCCTCCTAAAAAATGTAATGGAATCGGCAAAACGCCGGTTTTTCTGCTTACAGGCCGCAGTGCAGGTCCTCCAGATCATCGGAGTTGGTGAGCAGCACCACCACCGTGTCGGAGTAGCCGGCCTTCTGGATCTTGTCGCGGTCAAAGGACAAAAGCTTCTGTCCCGCCTTGACCTCGTCGCCGTCGGAGACAAAGGCCTCGAAGCCGTCGCCCTGCATGTTGACGGTGTTCACGCCAACGTGGATCAGCAGCTCCATGCCATTTGCCTCCAGGGTAACAGCGTGCTTGGTGTCAAAGACGGAGGTCACAGTGCCGTCGAAGGGGGCGCGGACGATGCCCTCGGTGGGCTCAATGCCGACACCGTCACCCAGAATGCCCTGGGCAAAGGTCTCGTCGGGGATGTCCTCCCGGGCAATGACCTTGCCAGCGGTGGGCTGCTGCAGCTCACCGGCGGAGCAGCGGATGACCACAGGCGCGGGTGCCGCAGGTTCCTCAGCGGGGGCTTCCTCGGCTTTTTCCGGAGCGTCCTCTTTCCAGATGAAGAAGGTCAGCACGCAGGCAACGCCGCCGGCGATGATCAGCTCCAGCAGGTACAGAGGGATGTTGTTGACCGCGGGGATGGCGGGGATGCCGGTGACGCCGTAGACGGGCGCGCCCAGCTTAAAGATGGCGCCGAACAGGGCACCGATAGCGCCGCCGACGACGCCGCAGATGAAGGGTTTCATGAAGCGGAAGTTGATACCGAAGATGGCAGGCTCCGTGATGCCCAGGGATGCGGAGAGGGAGGAGGGCAGGGCCACGGACTTGGTCTTCTGGTTCTTCACCTTCAGGGCAACTGCAAGGCAGGCACCGAACTGGGCGAAGTTTGCTGCGGAGGCGATGGGCATCCAAGTGTTCAGACCCGTCTGGGCGATCATGCCGGCCTCAATGACGTTGTACATGTGGTGCAGACCCATGACGACGGTCCAGGGATAGATGGCGCCCATGACCGCCGCGCCGATGGTGGAACCGGCCAGCCACTTGGCGCCGGCCAGGACCCAGTTCTCCAGGATGGAGAAGATCGGCCCGATAATGGTGAAGGTGACAAAGGCGGTGACCAGAACGGTGACCAGCGGGGTCACGAACAGGTCGATCATCTCAGGAACCTTCTTATGCAGCCAGCCTTCCAGTTTGCTCATGAGAAGGACCGATAGAATGACCGGGATGACATGACCTTGGTAGCCTACCTGTTGGACGTTGAAGAAGAACAGATGCCAGACGGGGATATTCTCGGCAGTGCCTACCGTCCAGGCGTTGATGAGGGCGGGGTGGACCATCATCAGACCGATGACAGCGCCCAGGAAGATGTTGCCGCCGAAGACCCGGGCGGCGGAGATGGCCACCAGGACAGGCAGCAGGGCGAATGCGGTGTTGGCGACCAGGTCCAGGAAGGAGTACCAGTCGGACTGGCCAAAGGCGGGAGCAAACTTGGGGATGGCTTCCACGATGCCCATCATCAGGCCTGAGGCCACAATGGCGGGCAGGATGGGCACGAACACGTCGCCGGGGGTCTTGAGGATCTTTTTCCAGAGGGGCATCTTGGCCGCTGCGGCGGCCTTCACATCCGCCTTGGTGGCGGCGGTGAGACCGGTGACTGCCAGGAACTCGTCATAGACCTTGTTGACGGTGCCGGTGCCGATGATCAGCTGAAGCTGACCGTTGGAGGAGAACAGGCCCTTGACGCCTTCCACATCCTCCAGGGCTTTGGTGTCGATTTTGCTGTTGTCCGCGATCACAAGACGCAGACGGGTCGCACAGTGGGCCGCTGAGATAATGTTGTCCTTGCCGCCCAGGTGCGAGAAGATCTCTTCTGCACATTTGCGGTAATTGAGGTCCGCCATAGTCGATACACTCCTTTTCTGGGTTACCCATCCGCAAAAGCGTCCGGGCATCTAACTATCATGATACAGGATGGAACCGGAAAAGTAAACAAAAAATTATAATAGATCCTGCGATTTTTCATACATATGCCAAATATTAGGGAGCTGTGTGGAGGAGCTGTGTGGATCTATGAAGCAACAAGAATGGAAATAGCGCTTCTTTTTTATGAAAGACTGTGTTATACTGAAAAAAACGGTTTTGGAGAGGAATCTGCAGCATGGCGATTTACCTGATCGATTACGAAAATGTCTCCTTCCACGGCTTTGCGGGCCTGAGCGCCCTGTCCGAGGGCGCGGAGCTTATCATCTTTTATACGGAGAATGCGGACAAGCTGACCTTCTCCCTCCATGAGCAGCTGCTCAGCTGCCGCGCCTCCGTGCGCCTGATCAAGACCGAGGCAGCGGGGAAGAACGCGCTGGATTTCCAGCTCTCCACCTATCTGGGCTATCTCATCGCCAAGAACGAGGCGGCCCAGCCTGCCTACTACATCGTATCCAAGGACGCGGGTTTCACGCCCATCGTCCGCTTTTGGTCCGGCCGGGGCATCGACCTGCGGCAGATCGCGGATCTGACCGCCGGATCCCAGAGCCAGTTTGAGAAGCAGCTCACGGCCCTTCTGGGGGACGCGACCCTGAGCCGGGAGATCGCGGAGCTGGTGAGCAAGTACAAGACCAAGCAGGGCATCAACAACGCCTTGGTCAAACGCTACGGGGCCGACCGTGCCTACGAGCTGTATAAAAAAGTCAAACCCCTGCTCAGCGACAAGAAAGGAAACTGAACAGGTCAAATACGAAAGGAGCAAAGAATATGTCAAACGCACAACAGGTCTATCAGACAGTCAAGGATCATCTGGACGCGAACAAGTTTAAGTATCAGACCCATGATGAGGAGCTTGTGATTACGCTGACTGCCACGGGAGAGGATCTTCCAATGCCGGTAATCATAGCGGTGGATGAACAGCGTGAGGTCCTTCGAATTCTCAGCCCCATCCCGGCCAAGGCCCCGGAGGACAAGAGAATCGAAGCGGCGGTTGCTGTTGCGGCTGCCAACTACGGCATCGTCAATGGCAGCTTTGATTATGATCTGGATGACGGTGAGATCCGGTTCCGTATGGCGCAGAGTTTCCATCAGACGACGCTGAACGATGAGCAGATCCACTATCTAATTGCAACCGCATTTTCTACAACCGATCGCTACAACGACAAGTTCTTTGCTCTGTGCAAGGGCATGACCAGTCTGGAGGACTTCCTGAAAGCTGAAAAAGAAAAATAAAGCCATTCCAAAGCAGCCGCTTCGGCGGCTGCTTTTCCATGTCTGCCAGGATCTGCTCCTTGCATCTGTCCTGAGTGGGTGCTATACTGAAAAAAGACAGAACGCGCAAGCGAAAAGGAGGAATATCCCATGATGCCAGAGCTTTCCCTGAACATTCTGGACGTCGCCAAGAACTCCGTCACCGCCGGTGCCAGCCTGATCCGGATCTCCGTCCTGGCGGACACCGGCCGGGATCAGCTCACCATCTCCATTGCCGACAACGGCTGCGGCATGACCGAGGAGCAGGTTCAGAAGGTGACAGACCCCTTTTTCACCACCCGGACCACCCGGAAGGTGGGCCTGGGCGTGCCCTTCTTCAAGATGGCCGCCGAGCTCACGGGGGGCAGCTTCCGCATCGATTCAAAGGTGGGAGAAGGAACCGAGACCGTGGCGGTCTTTGGCCTGAGCTCCATCGACCGGATGCCCCTGGGGGATTTTGCCGGCACCATCACCACCCTGATCCAGTCCAGCCCGGAGATCGATTTCCTGGTCACCTATGGGGTGGATGAGAACCAGTTCGTCATGGACACGCGCGAATTTCGGGAGATCCTGGGCGGGGTCAGTCTGGCAGAGCCGGAGGTGCTTGCGTATATCGGCTCCTTCCTGGAAGAAAACATGTCCGAGTGCGGCGCACAGCTCTAGAAAAACGTTGCCTGCGCCACATCTGGCAAAAAATTATTTCAATTTTTCGAGGACTTTTTTTTCTGCCTCTCTTCCATTTAACGTAGAAATCAGATATAATGAGAGACGACAAAAAATGGGGAGGCGCATCCCCAGTTCCAAGTCAAACGCTCATAAAGGAGGAAATTCAAACATGCCCAACACAAAAACGCTGATCCCCTTCAAGGGCACCCCTGAGCAGGAAGAAAAGCTGAAGGCGCTCATCGAGCAGTACAAGTCCGTCCCCGGCGGAACGATGCCCGTCATGCAGCAGGCCCAGGAGATCTACGGCTACCTTCCCGAAGAGGTTCAGATCATGATCGCTGAGGGTCTGGGCGTCCCGCTGGAGGAGGTCTATGGGATCTCCACCTTCTACTCGCTCTACAACCTGAACCCCAAGGGTGAGTATCGCATCAATGTCTGCCTCGGCACCGCCTGCTACGTCAAGGGCAGCCAGAAGATTCTGGATAAGCTGGAGGCGCTTGTCGGCTGCAAGAACGGCTCCATCACCCCTGACGGCAAGTACTCCCTGGACGCGACCCGCTGCGTGGGCGCCTGTGGCCTGGCTCCTGTCATGATCATCAATGACGAGGTCTACGGCCGCATCACTCCCGACATGGTGGACGGCATCCTGGCCAAGTACAACTGAGCAATTATCTCAACTTAGAAGGGAAGGATACGACATGAAATCTCTTGAGGATCTGAAGGCCATCCGCGAGCAGATGCAGGCCAAGATCAACCTGCGCTCCAACGACGAGGACAACATCCGCGTGGTTGTGGGTATGGCTACCTGCGGCATCGCCGCCGGCGCTCGTCCTGTCCTCAATGCCTTTGTGGATGAGGTCAGCAAGCGTCACCTGAACAACGTCACAGTTACCCAGACCGGCTGTCTGGGCGTCTGCCGCCTGGAGCCCCTGGTCGAGGTCTATGTCCCCGGCAAGGAGAAGGTCACCTACGTCAAGATGACGGAAGACAAGGCACGCAAGGTCGTGGCTGAGCACATCGTCAACCAGCAGGTGGTGGATGATTACACCATCGGCGCGGCAGAATAAGGAGGAACATCAATGGCTATGCTTAGAGCGCAGATCATGTGCTGCACCGGTACCGGTTGTACCTCTTCCAAGAGCCCGGAGATCATCGCCGAGTTCGAGAAGCAGCTGGCCGCACATGGTCTTTCTGACGAAGTTCAGATTTCTCCCTCCGGCTGCCAGGGCCTGTGCGCAAAGGGCCCCATCGTGGTGGTCTGGCCTGAGGGTGCCTACTACGGCCACGTCAGCGTCGCCGACGTGGAGGAGATCGTCACCGAGCATCTGCTCAAGGGCCGCATCGTGCAGCGCCTGCTGATCACCGACGCGGAGGAGCACAAGGAAGTTGTCCACAGCTTCACCGACACCGACTTCTACAAGAAGCAGCACCGCATCGCCCTGCGCAACTGCGGTATCATCAACCCCGAGAACATCGACGAGTACATTGCCTTTGACGGCTATGCCGCTCTGGCAAAGGTGCTCACCTCCATGACCCCCGAGGACGTGGTCAATGAGATGCTGGCCTCCGGCCTGCGCGGCCGCGGCGGCGCTGGCTTCCCCACCGGCCGCAAGTGGTCCATGGCCGCTGCCTCCAAGGGCGAGATCAAGTACGCCTGCTGCAACGCCGACGAGGGCGACCCCGGTGCATTCATGGACCGCTCCATTCTGGAGGGCGATCCCCACTCCGTGCTGGAGGCCATGACCATTGCCGGTTATGCCATCGGCGCACATCAGGGTTACATCTACGTCCGTGCTGAGTACCCCATCGCCGTTCAGCGTCTGCAGATCGCCATCCAGCAGAGCCACGAGTACGGCTTCCTGGGCGAGAACATCTTCGGCACCGGCTTCAATTTTGACATCGGCATCCGCCTGGGTTCCGGCGCTTTCGTCTGCGGCGAAGAGACTGCTCTGATGGTCTCCATCGAAGGCAAGCGCGGCGAGCCCCGCAACCGTCCTCCCTATCCCGCGGTGAAGGGCCTGTTCGGCAAGCCCACCATCCTGAACAACGTGGAAACCTACGCCAATGTTCCCTGGATCATCAACCACGGCGCGGCTGAGTACGCCAAGCTGGGCACCGAGGATTCCAAGGGCACCAAGGTCTTCGCGCTGGGCGGCAAGATCACCAACACCGGTCTGGTGGAGATCCCCATGGGCACTCCGCTGCGCACCATCATCGAGGACATCGGCGGTGGCGTTCCCAACGGCAAGAAGTTCAAGGCTGTGCAGACCGGCGGTCCTTCCGGCGCCTGCATCCCCGCCTCCCTCATCGACACCCCCATTGACTACGCGAACCTGACCAAGATCGGCGCCATGATGGGCTCCGGCGGTATGATCGTCCTGGACGAGGACGACTGCATGGTGGACATCGCCAAGTTCTTCCTGGAGTTCACCGTGGACGAGTCCTGCGGCAAGTGCTCTCCCTGCCGGATCGGCACCAAGCGCATGCTGGAGGTCCTGACCAAGATCACCGAGGGCAAGGGCACCATGGAAGACCTGGATACCCTGGAAGAGCTGGCCAACTACATCAAGTCCAACTCTCTGTGCGGTCTGGGCCAGACTGCCCCCAACCCCGTTCTGTCCACCATGAAGAACTTCCGCGACGAGTACATCGCCCACGTTGTGGAGCATCGCTGCCCCGCCGGCGTCTGCAAGAGCCTCCTTCAGTACAAGATCGACAAGGACAAGTGCAAGGGCTGCTCCGCCTGCTCTCGCGTCTGCCCCGTCGAGGCCATCAGCCAGACCGATTACATCGCCCCCGGCTCGAAGCGTGCTTCCTTCGCCATTGACACTTCCAAGTGCATCAAGTGCGGCAGCTGCATTGAAAAATGTAAGTTCGGCGCAATTTCCAAGGGTTAAGGGAGGTAAGCGCAAATGGAAATGGTCAATATTAAAATCAACGGCGTTGCCGTCCAGGCTCCCGCCGGTTCTACCATCATTGAGGCCGCGCATTATGCCGGCATCGACATTCCCTCCCTCTGCTATCTGCGCGGCCTGAACGAGATCGGCGCCTGCCGTATCTGCGTGGTTGAGGTCAAGGGCGCCAGAACCCTGGTCGCCTCCTGCGTGTATCCCATCAACGAGGGTATGGAAGTCTTCACCAACAGCCCCAAGGTCCTTGCCAGCCGCAAGATGACCCTGGAGATGATCCTCTCCAACCACCGCATGGAGTGCCTGACCTGCTCCCGCTCCGGCGACTGCGAGCTTCAGGCCATGGCCAAGGATTTCGGCATCGAGAACGTCCGCTTCCAGACCAAGCTGGAGCCCGACATCGAGGCCTCTGCCCTGCATCTGGTCCGCGACAACTCCAAGTGCGTGCTCTGCCGCCGCTGCGTAGCTGCCTGCGCCAACCAGGGCATCGGCGTCATCGGCGCCAACGAGCGTGGTTTCAAGACCTACATCGGTTCCCCCTACGGCCGCACCCTGAACGAGACCGCCTGCATCAGCTGCGGTCAGTGCATCGTGGCCTGCCCCACTGGCGCGCTGCGTGAGAAGGACGACACCCAGGCTGTCTGGGATGCCATCAACGATCCTTCCAAGCATGTTCTGGTCGGCACCGCTCCCTCCGTCCGCGTCACCCTGGGTGAGTGCTTCGGCATGCCCATCGGTACCGACGTGGAGGGCAAGATGGTTGCTGCACTCCGCCGCCTGGGCTTCGACAACGTGTTCGATGTGGACACCGCTGCGGATTTCACCATCATCGAGGAAGGCAACGAGCTGCTGCAGCGCTTCCAGAACGGCGGCAAGCTGCCTATGATCACCAGCTGCTCTCCCGGCTGGATCCGCTTCGCGGAGCAGTACTATCCCGACTTCCTGGACAACCTGTCCTCCTGCAAGAGCCCCCAGCAGATGTTCGGCGCCCTCCTGAAGACCTACTACGCCGACAAGATGGGTTGGGATCCCAAGGACGTGGTGGTCGTCTCCATCATGCCCTGCACCGCCAAGAAGTACGAGGTCAAGCGTCCCGACATGCAGGCCGCCGAGGGCTGCAACGACGTGGACATCTCCCTGACCACCCGTGAGCTGGCTGACATGATCAAGCGCGCCGGTCTCCGCTTCGCTGATCTGCCCGACGAGAAGTTCGACTCCGCGTTTGGCATTTCCACCGGTGCTTCCACCATCTTCGGTACCACCGGCGGTGTTATGGAAGCTGCTCTGCGTACCGTTGCTTCCCTGACTCTGGGCGGCGACGACAAGGCTCCTCTGGAGTTCCACGAGGTCCGCGGTATGGAGAACGTGAAGGAAGCCACCTATGAGCTGCCCGGCAAGACCGTCCGTGTGGCCGTTGTCTCCGGCACCAAGAATGCTGCCGCTCTGCTGGACGCCATCCGCGCCGGCGAGAAGGACTACGACTTCATCGAGGTCATGTGCTGCCCCGGCGGCTGCATCAACGGCGGCGGCCAGCCCTATCAGCCCGCTGCGGTCCGCGGCTTCACCGACATTAAGTCCCTGCGTGCAAAGGCCCTGTATGCCAACGACGAGGCCAATGTGATCCGCCGCAGCCATCTGAATCCCATCGTCAAGGAAGTCTATGAGAACTACCTGGGCGAGTGGGGCGGCCCCAAGGCGCACCACGTCCTGCACACCAAGTACTACGCACAGCCTAAGTACCGGCTGTAATTCCCCAAAGAAAAATCGCCTCCCATCCGGGAGGCGTTTTTTTGTTCTTTCAGAGGCCGAGATAATCCCGGACCTGGAAAAGATCGGGAAGGACGGCCTCGGCGCGCATGCGCATTTCTTCGTCCGGCTCCAGAAGGTCCGGAACCATGACGGGCCGCATCCCGGCCCGCTGGGCAGCGCGGATCCCGTTGAAGGAGTCCTCGATGACGACGCAGCGCCCCGGCGCAAAGCCCCGGCCGGCACACAGGAAGATATTCGGCTCCGGCTTGCTTCGGGTCACCTGGTCCCCGCCCACGATCCGGTCAAAGAAGGGGGCAAGGCCCGCGTCCTCGATCTGCTGCTCCACCAGAGCTGTGCGGGTGGAGGAGGCAATGGCGGTAAAAATCCCCGCTTCCCTGAGGGCGCTGAGCAGCTCTTTCACGCCGGGCTTCAGGGGCAGCTTACCGCCGTCGTATTTGGCGTGGTAGGCTGCGGACTGCTCCGCCTTGTAGGCATCATAGGGGAAGGAAGGACCGTAGAAGTTCAGAAAGACCTGCTTGGCCCGGGCGGCATTCACGCCGATGACCTGCCAGTAGGGGATCTGCACGTCGGCGAAGCCGTACTTCTCCGACAGGGCGACCCATTCCAGGTACACGGCCCGTTCCGAGTCGAAGATCACCCCATCCATATCAAAAATCACAGCATCCATAGGCGCCTCCTTGCGTCCTGTCCGGGAAGGTGAAACAACACAACGCCGCCCGGATGGGCGGCGTTGTGGGAAATGTTGAAAATCAGGCCTTGCCGGCGCAGCCCAGGACGTCGACCAGCTTGTGGCGGACGAGCTCCTTGATGTTGGCACGGGCAGGCTTCAGGTACTCACGAGGATCGAACTTGTCGGGATGCTCCTCGAAGAACTTGCGGATGGTGCCGGTCATTGCAAGACGCAGGTCGGAGTCGATGTTGATCTTGCAGACGGACAGCTTGGAAGCCTCACGCAGCTGATCCTCGGGAACGCCGATGGCGTTGGGCATCTTGCCGCCGTGGGCATTGACCATCTGAACGTACTCCTGGGGAACGGAGGAGGAGCCGTGCAGAACGATGGGGAAGCCAGGCAGACGCTTGGAGACTTCCTCCAGGATGTCGAAACGCAGGGGAGGCGGAACCAGGACGCCCTTCTCGTTGACGGTGCACTGCTCGGGCTTGAACTTGTAAGCGCCGTGGGAGGTGCCGATGGCGATGGCCAGGGAGTCAACGCCGGTCTTGGAGACGAACTCCTCGACCTCTTCGGGACGGGTGTAGGAACCGACAGCATGAGAAACCTCGTCCTCGATGCCAGCCAGGGTGCCCAGCTCGCCCTCGACGACCACGCCGTGGTCATGGGCATACTCAACGACCTTGCGGGTCACAGCGATGTTGTCCTCAAAGGACAGGGAAGAACCATCGATCATAACAGAGGTGAAGCCGCCGTCGATGCAGCTCTTGCAGGTCTCGAAGTCGGGGCCATGGTCCAGATGCAGGACGATGGGGATGTCGGGGCACTCGATGACAGCGGCCTCGACCAGCTTCACGAGATAGGTGTGGTTGGCATAGGCGCGGGCGCCCTTGCTGACCTGGAGGATGACAGGGGCCTTCTCCTCAGCGCAGGCTTCGGTGATACCCTGAACGATCTCCATGTTGTTGACGTTGAAAGCGCCGATGGCGTAGCCGCCCTCGTAAGCCTTCTTGAACATTTCCTTAGAGGTTACCAGAGGCATAGGAAACAACTCCTTTCTGTTTGTGGTTCCATTCTAGCAAAAACACACAAGAAATGCAATACATTGAATTTACAATTTCACGTCCCGGGGAGTGGAAATCTCGTGAGAATTATGGTATATTACAATCAGATTATAATTAAGGAGGAATCCCCAATGTCCACTCCCCTGAAGGGCGCCGTCGTCGTCGGCCAGTCCGGCGGCCCGTCCGCCGTCATCAACGCCAGCGCTTACGGCGTTATCAAGACCGCTCTCGAGAGCGAGTACGTCACCAAGGTCTATGGCATGCACCACGGCATCAAGGGCATGCTCAACGACGAGCTGCTCATCATGGATGAGGAAGATCCCAAGGAGCTGGAGCGCCTGCTCTACACCCCCTCCTCCGCTCTGGGTTCCTGCCGCTACAAGATCGCGGATCCCGATGTGGACGACACCGATTACAAGCGGATCCTGGAGATCTTCAAGAAGTATGATATCCGCTATTTCTTCTACAATGGCGGCAACGACTCCATGGATACCTGCGCCAAGGTCAGCCGTTACATGGCTAAGGTCGGCTACGAGTGCCGCGTGATGGGCGTTCCCAAGACCATCGACAACGATCTATTCGGCACCGACCACTGCCCCGGCTTCTCCTCCGCTGCCAAGTACATCGCCACCTCCATCATGGAGGTCAATCGGGATGCCCATGTCTATGACACCGGCATGGTCACCATCATCGAGTGCATGGGCCGTCACGCCGGCTGGCTGACCGCCGCTGCCGCTCTGGCCACCGCCAAGGGCGAGGGCCCCGACTTCATCTACCTGCCTGAGGTGGACTTCGACATGGACAAGTTCCTGGCCGATGTCACTGCCTGCTACAAGGAGAAGGGCAACTGCATCGCCGTCGTCTCCGAGGGCATCCACTACGCCGACGGCAGCTTCGTCTCCGAGGCGAAGACCGCTGCCACCGACGGCTTCGGCCATGCCCAGCTGGGCGGCCTGGCTGCCATGCTGGCCAACATCGTCAAGGAGCGCACCGGCGCCAAGGTCCGCGGCATCGAGCTGAGCCTGCTGCAGCGCTGCGCCGCCCATTGCGCCTCCGGCAACGACATCAAGGAGTCCTTCATGTCCGGCGAGACCGCCGTCAAGGAGGCCCTGAACGGTGTCACCGGCAAGATGGTGGGCTTCGAGTGCGACCGCACGAACGGCTATGTCTGCCGTCCCAAGCTCTTCGATCTGGACTCCGTGGCTAACTATGAGAAGAAGGTCCCCGTGGAGTGGATCACCCCCGAGGGCAACAACGTCAAGCAGGAGTTCGTGGACTACTGCCTGCCTCTGATCCAGGGCGAGACGCCCATGGTCAAGGAGGATGGCCTGCCCCGGTTCTGCAAGCTCAAGAAGGTCTTTGCAAAGTAAGAAAACCCATGGAAAAACGCGCTGCCGCCTGGCAGCGCGTTTTTTGCGCTTGACAAACCCAATTCCTTATGATAATCTATATATGCTCCAAATGGAGCATATATAGATTATGGAGGCGCGGACAATGGAAACAACGGAGAAGATTTCTGTGAATATGAATATCGGGACCCTGTCGCAGATGGACCTGCTGGTGGACGGCGGGTATTATTCCAACCGCTCTGATTTCATCAACCAGGCGGTCCGGCAGGTGCTGGACCAGAAACAGGGGCTCATCGACCAGCTCTCTGAGCAGCATCGTGCCGCGGGGGATGAATGGTTCATCGGGATCCTGGCCGGCCCCAGCCGCGAAATGCTGCTGCGCGCCAGAGAGCAGGGGCAGAAGCTTCGTATCCGGGGCTATGGCCTGCTGACCATCGACAAGAGCCTGGATGAACTGGTCATGGAGACGGTGAGCGAAATCAGCGTCCGGGGCAAGGTTCTGTGCTCTGCAAAGCTGAAGGAACACTTTGGGCTGAAATAAGCGAACAGCGTTAACTTTCAATCGGTTGAAAAGCAGAAAAGCAAGCTCTGAAACGGACGGTTTTCCCTGGGAAAGCCGCCCGTTTTTTTGTTCCTGGAGATTTGCAGAAATAATGCTTGCTTTTTCAGCGGCCCTGTGATAGAATGGGCCAGGTTCAGAAAATGTTGCACACGCAACGCCAAGGAGGCGGATGTATGACCCTTTCAAGAGAGGAGCGGGAGACCATCCTGCGCTCCAAGCTCTTTGCGGAGATCCAGCCGGAGCAGCTGGACACCTTGCTCAGCTGCCTGGGGGCCGAGCTGCGGGAATACGAGCCCGGAAGCTGGGTGATCCAGGAGGGCGAGCGGGTCACAGAAGTGGGGCTGGTTCTCACCGGAAACGCCCGTTCTCTCAAGCTGGACGGGGACGCAGAGCCCCTCATCATATCCCTGCTGGAGCGGGGCAGCTTCCTGGGCGTTTTGCTGGCTGCCAGCCGAAACCACCGCAGTCCCGTGTGCGTTCAGGCGCAGAGCCCTCTGCGGGTCCTGTTCCTGTCCGCGGCGCAGTTGATCACCCCCTGCAAGGACGGCTGCGCGGATCATACCATTCTTCTTCGCAACTTCCTGGATTCCGTGGCGGAGCAATCGTTGTCGCTCAATGACCGCATCGGCTGTCTGGTGCAGCCCACGGTCCGCAAGAAGGTCAGCGCCTATCTGACCCGTCTTTCGGAGGAGAAGGGGACCCGGGAATTCACCATTCCCCTGGACCGCAGCGCAATGGCAAATTATCTGAATGTGGAGCGCAGCGCCCTCTCCAGGGAGCTGTCTCATATGAAGGCGGATGGACTCATCGAATATCGGATGAACCGCTTCCGTCTGCTGAGTCTCTAGGCGATCCCACAGGCAGCGCCTGTGTGTTCCAAATAATCTTTGAAAAGGAAAGAAGAAACTGCTATGAAAAAACGCACTCTCGCAATCCTGCTGGTTCTGGCCCTGTGCCTGAGCCTGATGGCCGCCTGCGCAAAACAGGCCGCCCCTGCCAACACCGATCCGGCTCCTGCCCAGACCCAAGAGACTGAAACGACCCCCGAGCCTGAAAAGACCGAGGAGCCCGAGCAGACCGAAGAACCCGAACAGACCCAGGAGCCCGAGCAGACTCAGGAGCCTGAGACTGAGCCGGAGAACACCGAGACTGTCGTCGTCAACGTGGGCGCCATGAAGGGCCCCACCGCCATGGGTATGGTGAAGATGATGTCTGACGACGCCGCTTCCGAGAATCCTGCCTACAACTTCTCCATCTCTGCTGCCATCGACGAGGTCACTGCCAACATCGTCCAGGGCAACTTCGATATCGCCGCCCTGCCTGCCAACCTGGCAAGCGTCCTGTATAACAACACCGACGGTCAGGTCCTGGCCCTGGCTGTGAACACCCTGGGTATCCTGTATCTGGCCGAAAAAGGCGACAGCATCCAGTCTGTGGAGGACCTGCGTGGAAGAACCATCTACGCCTCCGGCAAGGGCGCAACGCCTGAGTACGCCCTGGTGTATCTGCTTCAGCAGAACGGCCTGGATCCCGAGACGGATCTGACCATCGAGTGGAAGTCCGAGCACTCCGAGTGCGTGGCCGCCCTGGCTGCTGAGGAGGGCGCTGTGGCCCTGCTGCCCCAGCCCTTCCTGACCACCGCCATGATGAAGGACGAGAGCATCCATGTGGTCATGGATCTGACCAAGGAGTGGGAGAAGCTGGACAACGGAGCCACCCTGCTCACTGGTGTGACCGTGGTGCGCAAGGCCTTTGCTGAGGAGCATCCCGATCTGGTTGCCAAGTTCCTGGCGGAGTATTCCGAGAGCATCGCCTACGCTCAGAACGATGTGGACGGCGCTGCCGCCCTGGTTGGTCAGTATGAAATCGTTCCTGAGCCGGTTGCCAAGAAGGCCCTGCCTGCCTGCAACATCGCGTTCCTGGCCGGCGACGAGCTGAAGACCGCACTGTCCGGCTATCTGCAGACCCTGTACGATCAGAACCCCAAGGCCGTCGGAGGTGCCATGCCCGGTGACGACTTCTACTACCAGAGCAAGTAAACTGAAACGAATTTTCCTTGGCTGCCTGGCCGCCGCCTTTTGGCTGGCGGTCTGGCAGCTGGGAGCGATGGCCCTGAATCAGAAGATTCTGCTGGTTTCTCCGGTGCGGGTGGTGAGGCGGCTTGTGGAGCTGCTGCCCACCCGGAGCTTCTGGAAGGCCATTGCCTTTTCCTTCTCCCGGATCACCCTGGGCTTCCTGCTGGCCTGCGCGGCCGGGATCCTGCTGGGGACCCTCTCCGCCCGCTTTGCGGCGGCACGGATTCTGGTCACGCCCCTGATGAGCGCCATCAAGTCCACCCCAGTGGCATCCTTTATCATCCTGGTGCTCCTCTGGGTCAGCTCGAAAAATGTGTCCGTGGTGATCTCCTTTCTCATGGTTACCCCCATTGTGTATCTGAACTTCCTGGGGGGCGTGCAGAGCATGGACCGGGAGCTTCTGGAGATGACCCGGGTCTTCCGGGTGGGCCCGCTGCGGCGGCTGCGCTATGTGTATGTGCCTCAGATCATGCCCTTCTTCCGCTCCGCCTGCGCCGCCGGCCTGGGCCTCTGCTGGAAGGCCGGCGTGGCGGCGGAGGTCATCGGCCTGCCGAGAGGATCCATCGGCGAAAAGCTCTATGAATCCAAGATCTTTTTGGACACCCCGGACCTGTTTGCCTGGACGGTGGTCATCATCCTGGTGAGCCTGGTCTTTGAGCGGCTGTTTTTGTATCTGCTGGATCTGGGGCTCCATCGACTGGAGCGGGTATAGGAGGCGGACATGGAAGTGCAACTGAACGATCTCTCCAAATCCTTTGGAGAGAAACAGGTCCTCTCCCATCTGAGCCTGCGCTTCCCGGAGGGAAAGGTGAGCGTGCTCATGGGCCCTTCCGGCTGCGGCAAGACCACGCTGCTTCGCATTCTCATGGGACTGGAGCAGCAGGATTCCGGAACGGTCTCCGGCCTGGAGGACAAGCGCCTGAGCGCTATTTTCCAGGAGGACCGGCTGTGCGAAAACGTCAGCGCCGCGTCCAACCTGCGGCTGGTTCGGCCGGATCTGGGTCGGAAGCAGGCTGAGGCAATACTGACGGAGCTGGGCCTGGGCGAGGCCCTGCATCAGCCCGTCCGGGAGTTTTCGGGCGGAATGAAGCGCCGGGTTGCCATCGCTCGCGCGTTGGCGGCGGAGTACGATCTGCTGCTGGCGGATGAGCCCTTCAAGGGCCTGGACGAGGAAACCAAACACCAGACCATGGCCCTGTTTGCGGAAAAGACCCGGGGCAAGACGGTGATCCTGGTGACCCATGAGGAGCAGGAGGCGGAATTTCTGGGAACAGAACCCATCCGTCTGGAAGCTCTCTGAAAACCATCGAAAACGGGCGCGGCACCCTGCAGGGTGCCGCGCCCGTTTTGCCGCAGCAGAAAAGAGATTCAGAAACTGGAGATGCCGAAGGCATTGACCAGAGCGTCCAGCTTGACGCCGGCCTTGCAGAGGGGGCAGTCATGGCTGGAATAGCTCTCATAGTCGTCCATCATATCCTTGGTGTGGAAGATGGAGTGGACATGGAAGCCCTCGCACTCCTCCGTGGAGGCGAAGATGGAGCAGATGCCCACGGGGATGCCCAGGTAGTATCGGATGGCCTCAATGGCGGCCTGAGCGGTGTAGCCGGTGGTGACCGACGCAGCCAGAACCAGCACATGCTTGCCGACGATCATGGGCGCGGAGTTGTCCCGGAAGAGAAGCTGGCTGCCGGTGGTGTGCTCCGGGGTGGCAACATAGATGGTCCGGTGGGCGTTCATGCTGGTAAAGCCGGCGCGGGTGAGCTCAGAGGCCATGCAGGCGCCGATGACCTCGGTGCCGTCCAGGCAGAGAATGGTGTCAATGACCGTGGAGGGCTTGAACTTGCCGGCCAGCGCACGGGCCGCCGCGCGGGCCTCGGACAGACGATGCTTGGTCATCGTCAGATCAATATAATAATTGATGTGGCTGTGGCTTGTCGCAAAATGTCCCTTGGCCACACGGAGAGGGACGTCCGAATTTTGGGTCGGATAGGTGATCAGCTGGATTGCCATGAAACCACTCCTTATCAGAGAAATATTTGGGCACTTTGCCCTATAACAGCTTTATCATATCAAATGTTTGCCCGCCTGTCAAATAGGAACCGCTGGGAAGGATCTGTTTTTTCAGATTCTGCCAGAAAGACCCTGTGGGTTTTCTCAAAATTTCCTTGCAATAAGCGACCAAATCCTTTATACTGATGTAGCGAATGAAAGTAATTTCCGCCCGAATGGGCGTTCCCAAAAGGGGGAGTTTTTCTTGAAAGAACTCATGTTAGGCAACAAGGCTGTGGCCCGCGGTCTCTATGAGGCCGGCGTCCAGTTCATCTCCAGCTATCCGGGCACACCCTCCACGGAGATCACCGAGGAGGCTGCCAAGTTCGAGGAGATCTACTGCGAGTGGGCTCCAAATGAGAAAGTGGCTATGGAATCCGCCTTCGGCGCGTCCCTTGCAGGCAGACGCAGCTTCTGCGCGCAGAAGCACGTGGGCCTGAATGTGGCCGCGGACCCGCTGTTTACCATGTCCTACACCGGCGTCAACGCGGGGCTGGTGGTAGCCGTGGCGGACGACGCGGGCATGCATTCCTCTCAGAACGAGCAGGACTCCCGGCACTATGCCAAGGCGGCGAAGCTGCCTATGCTGGAGCCCTCCGACTCTGCCGAAGCCCTGGCTTTCACCCAGGAGGCCTATCGCATTTCCGAAGAGTTCGACTGCCCGGTGCTCCTGAAGATGTGCACTCGGGTCGCCCACTCCCAGAGCCTTGTGGAGCCCGGGGAGCGGACGGTTCCCGTCAAAGAATATCAGAAGGACATTGCCAAGTATGTCATGATGCCCGGCAACGCCATCCGCCGCCATCCCATCGTGGAGGCGAGAATGGAGAAGCTGGCGGAATTTGCCGAGCAGACCAGCCTGAACCGGGTGGAGCCCGGTGAGGACCATACCATCGGCATCCTTACATCCTCCACCAGCTATCAGTATGTGAAGGAGGTCTGCGCTGACCGCTATCCGGTGCTGAAGCTGGGCATGGTCTGGCCCCTTCCGGAGCGGAAGATCCGGGACTTTGCGGCCTCTGTGGAGAAGTTGGTGGTTGTGGAGGAGCTGGACAGCTTCCTGGAGGATTACTGCCGCGCCTTGGGCCTGTCCCTGACAGGCAAGGAGTATTTCCCCCTGCTGGGCGAGCTGAGCCAGACCAAGGTGGCTGAGAAGCTGGGCATTCCCCATGCCAAGGGCAGAACTCTGGACACGCCCATTCCCGCACGGCCTCCGGTCATGTGCGCGGGCTGCCCCCATCGCGGCCTGTTCTACACCCTGGCAAAGAACAAGTGCACGGTCCTGGGCGATATTGGCTGCTATACTCTGGGCGCGGTTGCGCCTCTGGCGGCCATGGAGATGACCCTCTGCATGGGCGCTTCCATCGGCGCGCTCCACGGCTTTAACAAGATGCTGGGCGAGCAGAGCGAGGGCAGAACCGTTGCCGTCATCGGCGATTCCACCTTCATGCACTCGGGCATGACGGGCCTTGCCAACGTGGCCTATAACCAGTCCAATTCCACGGTCATCATCCTGGACAACTCCATCACGGGCATGACCGGCCATCAGCAGAATCCCACCACGGGCTACAACATCAAGGGCGACCCCGCAGGCAAGATCGATCTGGAGGCCCTGTGCCGCGCTATGGGCTTCCAGCGGGTCCGGGTGGTGGATCCCTATGATCTGGCCGCCTGCGACCAGGTCCTCAAGGAGGAGCTTGCCGCAAAGGAGCCCTCGGTCATCATCTCCCGTCGGGCCTGCGCCCTGCTCAAATATGTCAAGCACAAGGCGCCCCTCAAGGTGGATCCGGAGAAGTGCATCGGCTGCAAGTCCTGCATGAAGATCGGCTGCCCGGCCATTTCCATCCGGGAGAAGAAGGCTGTGGTGGACTTCACCCTCTGCGTGGGCTGCGGCGTGTGCGCCCAGCTGTGTCCCAAGAGCGCTTTCGAGAGCACAGGGAAGGAGGCCTGAACATGGAAACGAAAAACATTATGATCGTCGGCGTGGGCGGGCAGGGAAGCCTGCTTGCCTCCAAGCTGCTGGGGCATCTTTTGATGAATCAGGGCTACGATGTGAAGGTCTCTGAGGTCCATGGCATGAGCCAGCGGGGCGGCAGCGTGGTTACTTACGTCCGCTACGGCGAGAAGGTCTATTCTCCCATCATTGACGAGGCGGAGGCGGACTTCATTGTCTCCTTCGAGCTCATGGAAGCGGCCCGCTATCTTGCCTGCCTGAAGCCGGACGGGCGGATCGTGACCAACACCCAGCGCATCGATCCCATGCCGGTCATCACCGGCACGGCGGTCTATCCGGATGACCTGGCCGACCAGCTTCGCGCTGCCGGCGCCCAGGTGGACGCGCTGGATTGCCTGGCTCTGGCCGAGGAGGCCGGATCTGCCAAGGCTGTGAACATTGTGCTTTTGGGGCGGCTGTCACGGTACTTTGACATTCCAGAGGAGGCCTGGATGGCTTCCCTGGCTGCCAGTGTCCCGGCCCGAACCCTGGAAATCAACCAAAAGGCCTTCCAGCTCGGAAGGTCCGCCTGACCCTGAGGAGGAGATACCCATGGAACACTATTATCAACCGGAGATCGAATGCGCAAGCCGGGAGGAGCTGACCAGGATCCAGAATGAAAAGCTCCTGAAGCAGGTCCGCCATGTCTGGGACAACGTGCCCTACTACCGCAGGAAGATGGAGGAGCTGGGGGTTACCCCGGAGGACATCCACTCCATCGAGGATCTGCACAAGCTGCCCTTCCTCTCCAAGGCGGACCTGCGGGAAGCCTATCCCTATGGCCTGCTGGGCAAGCCTCTTTCAGAGTGCGTGCGCATCCAGTCTACCTCCGGCACCACCGGCAAGCGAGTGGTGGCCTTCTACACCCAGCACGACATTGATCTCTGGGAGGACTGCTGCGCCCGGGCAATCACTGCCGCAGGCGGCACCAAGGAGGACGTGTGCCAGGTGTCCTATGGCTATGGCCTGTTCACCGGCGGCCCCGGCCTCAACGGCGGCAGCCACAAGGTGGGCTGCCTGACCATCCCCACCAGCTCCGGCAACACGGACCGGCAGATCATGTTCATCATGGACCTGCAGGCAACCATCCTCTGCTGCACCCCCAGCTACGCCGCCTACCTGGGCGAGCGGATGAAGGAAATGGGCTATGGCCCCGACGACATCCCCCTCAAGGCGGGTATCTTCGGCGCGGAGGCGTGGAGCGAGGAGATGCGGCATGACATCGAGAAGACCCTGGGCATCAAGGCCTATGACATCTACGGCCTGACGGAACTCTCCGGCCCCGGCGTCAGCTTCGAATGCTCCGCCCAGGCGGGCATGCATATCAACGAGGACCACTTCCTGGCTGAGATCATCGATCCCGACACCGGCGAGGTGCTTCCCGACGGCACAGAAGGCGAGCTGGTCTTCACGGCCCTGGATAAGGAAGCCTTCCCCATGATCCGCTACCGGACGCGGGACGTGTGCGTGCTGACCCATGAAAAGTGCGCCTGCGGCCGGACTCACGTGCGCATGCGCAAGCCCAGAGGCCGCACCGACGATATGCTCATTATCCGCGGCGTCAACGTGTTCCCCAGCCAGATCGAGACGGTGCTGCTGAACCATGGCTATGCCGCCAACTACCAGATCGTGGTGGACCGGGTGAACAACACCGATACTCTGGATGTGCTGGTGGAGATGACGCCCGAGATGTTCACCGACAACATGGGCGAGATCGCTGCCCGGCAGAACGCCCTGGCGGCCGGTCTGTTGTCCATGCTGGGCATCAAGGCCAAGGTAAGCCTGGTGGCGCCCAAGACCATCGCCCGCAGCGAGGGCAAGGCCGTGCGCGTCATCGACAAGCGGAAGATTTAAGAAGGAGGCAGCGCTATGAGCATGAAACAGATCTCTGTCTTTCTGGAAAACAAGCCCGGCACTCTGGAGCGCATGACCCAGACCCTGGCGGATGGCGGCGTGAATCTGCGGGCCATCTCCATGGCGGAGTCTGCGGACTACGGCATTGCCCGCATCATCGTGGACGACCTGATCGGCGCCAGCACGGTGCTCAAGGACGCGGACTTTGTCATCAGTCTGACCCCTGTGCTGGCCTATGAGATCCCCAATGAGCCAGGCGGCCTGAACAAGCTGCTGATGCGCTTTACCCAGGCGGGGATCAACATTGAGTACATGTACTCCTGCATCATCGGCGACGAGGAGAAGCGGGCCTACATGATCCTTCGCGTGGCGGACACCGCCGCGGCGGAGGCGGCTATGACCCGGGCGGGGCTTCGCTCCCTGGACCTGGAGTCCATCGAATAAGGGAAATAAGGAAAAGGGCATCCTGCAAAGCAGGATGCCCTTTGTGCATTCATCAGTCGTCGCAGGTGATGTTCAGGTTCCGGAAGAAGCCCTCCGTGCCCGTGTCCACATACAGACCCACGGCGCCCCGGGCGTCCGGCCCATGCTTCAGACCCTCCACCACCAGAGTGGGGGTATTCGAGTTGACATAAAACTCTGCCCGGCCGTTGCGCACCACGGCTTTGATGGGAATCCAGCGATCCAGGCCCACGTCGCAGGGGGCCTCGTAGCCCTCGATGCCGTGCTCCCGGAAGTAGGAGAAGGTGTAGCCGGGATAGGAGAAGTATTGGCTCCCGTGGGCCCGGCGTACCGGATCCGGGTGGTTTCCGTTGGTGGGCCGCACATAGTAGCACTCGAATTCCGCGTCGTTCTCCGAGGCCCGGAAGACCAGGCCGATGAAGCCCCGGGCGAAGTCCGGCGCATCCGGAAGCAGACGGCTGCGGACCTCCAGCTCGATGGTACCGTTGTGAAAATCCGAGCCCATCAGACGGGCGTAGGTGTTCTCGTCGAAGATGTCCTGCTTGTCTGCCTTGACCACCCGGAGCACGGGGCGGGCGTTGAAAAAGACGCTCTCGATCGCCACATGAACTGGCCGAAACGAATTCACATCCATGATCATTCTCCTCTCAGAATCTGCGCTGCGTCACAGCACAACCACGATTTTGCCATCCGCTTTTCCCTGGTCCTGGGCCAAGCAGGCCGCAGCGATCTCATCAAAATGATAGCACATCCCGAGGGTCGGCGCAAGCGCATGGGTATTCAGGAATGCAAATAGATCCTCCACCACAGCCCGGGTGGGATAGTTGGAAAAGAAACCGGTCAGATAGACGCCGTTGGGAATTTCCTTGATGGGATCAAAGCCGTTCAGGGCAAATACGCCGCCCAGAATGCCCGTGGCGCAGACAATGCCGCCATGCAGAACAGTCCGGAGGGAGTCGCGCAGATACCGGGGTCCCACCAGATCCAGAACCTTGGTGACGGCCAGTCCCTTGGAGGAAAGGCCTCCGTCATCCAGAAGCGCCTCATCCGCAGCCTGAAGCAGCGGAAGCTTTTCCGCGCGGTGGGTCGTGGCCACCACCTGGCAGCCCAGAGCTTTGGCCAGCTGCATCGCCGCGTAGCCCAGAGCACAGGTCGCGCCGCGGATGAGCAGGCAGTCCTCTTTTTTCAGCTGGAGGCATTCGAACAGGGAACCCCATGCGGTGAAGTAGGTCTCGGGGATTGCGCCCAGGCGTTCCCAGGGCAGGTCTGTCTGGACCGGAAAGACGTTCTGCTTCGGAAGAAGCGCGTACTCCGCGTAGCTTCCATGGAAGCTGCGGCCCATGCCGCCCATCATGGCAATGACCTTCTGACCCTGCGCAAGTCCGGAGTCGGAGGGATCTGCCACCACGCCGGCGCACTCGATCCCGGGAATGATCGGTTTTTGGATATAGTCTGCTTCAATCTCAGAGAGGCGCAGGATCTGCTCGGAGTGGTTCAGACCGAAGGCTTTCACCTGCACCAGAACCCAGCCGGGCTGTGCCTCGGGGGTTGGAACCTGGGTAAGGCGGATTTCTTCGGCACGCGTGATATGGTCCAGAAGTACGGCTCTCATTGCGCAACCTCCTTCCAGCACTGGGGATCCGGGGCATAGAAGCTGCCGGACGTGCCCTGCGCCACAGCGGGACAGCCGCGGCACCAGGCCAGCAGTTCACAGCGGGCGCATTTTTCAAATTTCTCAAATTGCCGGTATTGCTCCAACTCGCAGACCCAGAGGTCTGCCAGCCGGTCCTCCAGCACATTTCCCACCTGACTGCCGGAGACCCGGCGGCATGCGTAGACAGCCCCGGTGGGAAGAATGGTCAGATGGCAGTTTCCGCAGTTACAGCCTCCGTAGATCAGGCCCTCCTTCGCCTCCGGTGGGATCTGGAAGGTTCCGGTTTCATATTCATAGAGCGTCCAAAGATGGTCCTTTTTGCTGAAATAGGTCTGACAACCGGCGGCCTCATAGGCCCGGAACTTCCGGTCGCACTCCGCCAGCAGGGCTCGATAGGCCTGGGCGGTCATGGAGGTATCCACCTCCCCGCCGGTGGGAACATAGCGGGAGAAGGCGAAGACATTGGCCCCAGCGGCCACCACCGCGTCGATGATAGCCGGGACCTCCGCCCGGTTGGTTTCGGAGACGGTGGTCATGATCACGCTTCGAATCCCGGCCCGGTTGAGCATGGGAATCTTCTCCAAGGTGCAGTCGTAGGAGCCGGGCTTGCGGAACCAGTCGTGGGTTTCGCGCAGACCATCCAGGGAGAGCTGGTATTTTTCACAGCCCAGGGCCTTGAGCCGCAGGCAGACCCCATCGTCCAGATGGAAGGGATTGCCCAGAATGGCAAAGGGGATCCCTTTTTTGTGCAGCGTCTCGGCAAGATGCCAGAAATGGGGGTGCAGAATGGGATCGCCTCCCGTGAGGTAGAAGTAGGGAAGCCGATCATAGACCCGACAGAAATCCTCGCAGTTTGCGAGAGTCTCCTCCATCTGCTCCCAGCTCATCTGACAGACGGCCTCTTTTCCGTCGCCGGAGAAAATGTAACAGTGCTTGCAGCGCTGATCGCATTCATAGGTGATATGCCATTGGAAGGCAAAATACTGTTTCATGGTTCTGTCCTGTCTTTTTCCGGGGCGGCTGAGCCGCCCCGGCTGAAAACTCAATACTCCACCGTTTCGAACTGTTCGATGGACACCTCGCCGTCACACATGGCGGCCAGTTTGGGAAGGATGGTGGTAAAATGCTCTGTGGCATTGTGAAGCGCAATGGCGTCATCATCCCGCCAGAACTCCACAAACGCAAAGACGTTTGCGTCCGCCCGGCTCCGGTTCAGAGAGTAGGAGAGATTGCCCTCCTCCGCAGCGGACTTTTCCACCAGTTCCTTGGCCATCGCCTGGAAGTCGGCAGTCAGCTCTGCCTTCACAGGCAGCTTTGCAACAATTTTGATCATTTCTGTGATTCCTCCTTACTTGTCAGCAGCGCCGCAGGCGGTACCGCAGGCGGCGGGCTTTTCCTCGGGCTTGTCGGCAGCGCCGCAAGCGGTACCGCAGGCCGTGGGTTTTTCCTCGGGCTTGTCAGCAGCGCCGCAAGCAGTGCCGCAGGCGGCGGACTGCTCCTCAGGCTTGTCAGCCGCACCGCAGGCAGACGCAGGAGCGGTTTCCTGCTTTCTCCATCCAAACAGCTTGTCCAGTCCCATGATACAGAACCTCCTAGAAATAGATTGGAACGCTGGTTCCTGTTTTGAACATATCAGAAAAAAGGAACACCGACAAGTACGCACAATTGTATTTGCAACTTACAAAAAAGTAACTGACTTGCCAAAATGCCTGTAACCCGGTATAATTGAGAAAAAGGGGGAATTCTCGTGCTGACAAAGTCGGAACTGCCAGATTGCCCGGTGCAGACCACGGTCCAGCTCATCGGGAGCAAATGGAAGCTGCTGATTCTGCGCAACCTGATGCAGCGCCCATGGCGCTTCAACGAGCTGCATAAGAGCCTGGAGGGTATCAGCCAGAAGGTGCTCACGGACTCTCTGCGTCAGCTGGAGGCGGATGGGATCATCACCCGCACCATTTACGCCGAGGTCCCGCCCCGGGTGGAGTACGCCCTTTCGCAGCTTGGGCAGAGCATGCGCCCGATCCTGGATGCCATGGAGAACTGGGGCAAGGGCTACCGCGCCCAGGTCCTGGAGGAGAATGAGACTTGAATTGAAAACATAGCCTTGCTATAATGGATGCAATCCCAAAAAGTAGAAAGGATGATTTGCATGAATATTCAGGAATCTGTCCTCACTTGTATCAACAAGTACTTTGATTTTACCGGGCGCGCCCGCCGCAGTGAGTATTGGTGGTTTATCCTTGCGGTCTATGTGGTGGACGTCATTCTAACCGCGTTGGGACGGAAGATCGGGATTTTCAATGTGCTTGCCTCCCTGGTGAGCTTGGCGCTGCTGATTCCCAGTCTGGCGGTGAACTGGCGGCGGATGCACGATGTGGGCCGCTCCGGCGCATGGTTCTTTATCAACTTCCTGCCCATCATCGGCAATATCATCTATCTGGTCTTCGCCGTGCAGGACAGCCAGCCTGGCAGCAACCAGTATGGACCCAACCCCAAGGGAAACTGAAGCGGAAAACAGAACGAGCCTGTCACGATGGTGACAGGCTCGTTTTTTGTGCAAGACAGATCGCGCGGATTTATCCCGGCTTTGCCACGTGGTACTCCACGCCCTCGTCAAAGCGGACCTTTTCCGGCGGGGTTTCCAGCAGCTCAGGCCGCTCCAGATATTTGCGCATATCCGCAAAGAAGCGGGCGTAGTGGGCGCCAGAGCAGACCCGCTCGTCGGCGGTGATGCCGATTGGCAGATAACGCTTCATACGGGTTTCCCCGTCCTCCACAACAGCTACCTTCTCGGTCAGGCCCATGCCGAAGAACAGGCCCACGTTGCCCCAGTTGTAGATGTGATGGTTCACATCGTGCAGACCGATGGAGGCGGTGTTGGTGATGTACATGCCCACATAGAAGGGCAGCTCTTCCATAAGCACGGCAGGAGCCAGGCCATAGCGGTCCAGCAGCCGGACAAGGCTCACGATGACCGTGGCAAGCCCCGGAACAGCAAACAGAAAGGCCAGCAGCTTGTCGATGAAGCCCGGAGGCGCGTCGCCCCGATTGGCAGCCACACCGGCCTCCATCCGGTCGTGCACATCAAAAATGGTGTCGGTCAGGTCGTAGTTGATCTTTACGATGGCCTCGCCCTTGTCCGCGTCCGAGGGATCCTTGAGAATGGTGAAGGCGGTGGAGCAGTTGTTCCGGGCAAAAAGCTGCTTGTTCATGATAAAGCGGTTGATCTCCGGATTCTGACTGATGGCCCGCACATAGGCAGCTACCATGATCTGCATATGGCTGATGGTCAGCCCCTTCTCCGCTTTCATCTTGCGAATGTAACGGGAAAGGATCTCCATATCCACCCGATGCTTCAAAAATACCTGTGCATCGCAGCGCATGGGCATGACGTAGGGGGTGATCTTCATCACAGGGTCGATCCCCTTGACCCGGCGGCCGTCCGGCCTTCTTCCAAACATGGCGCGTTCCTCTCTTCTATGCCTCAGGTTGGTCCGCAGTGCGGACCGGGCTTTCCGTTATTATACCATTGCAAGGTATTTGATTGCAATGTAAAAAATGGAAGATGCCGAAAAATGGGCGACTGTCAAACAGGCAGAGCGGAGAGAGGCTTTCATTTCCGGCCAGCGCGTGCTATAATCGGTAAAAAAGAGACGAAAGGATGATTTCTATGTCCTGCACCACCATTCTGGTCGGCAAGAAGGCCAGCAATGACCGCTCTACTATGATCGCCCGCACAGACGATGGCTTTTTCGATGTGAAGAAGCTGGTCGTCGTGGAACCCAAAATGCAGAAAAAGACCTACCGCAGCAAGATCTCTCACGTGGAGATCCCGCTGCCGGAGAATCCCATGCGCTACACTGCCTGTCCCAGCGTGGACCCGTCCCACGGCATCTGGGCCGCGTCCGGCATCAATGCGGCCAATGTGGGAATGAGCGCCACCGAGACCATCACCTCCAATCCCCGGGTCCTGGCGGCGGATCCCCTGGTGGAGTACAAGAAGGCCAAATCCCGTCGGGAGAAGGACGTCCCCGGCGGCATCGGCGAGGAGGACCTGGTGGTCCTGGTCCTGCCCTATATCCACTCCGCCCGGGAGGGCGTGGAGCGCCTGGGCACTCTGCTGGAGCAGTACGGCACCTACGAATCCAACGGCATCGCCTTCAACGATGAAAACGAGGTCTGGTGGCTGGAGACCATCGGCGGCCATCACTGGATGGCCCGGCGGGTCCCGGATGAGACTTGCGTGCTGGCGCCCAATCAGTTCGGCATGGATTCCTTCGATCTGGAGGACGCCTTCGGCGCGAAGAAGGAGAACCTCTGCTCCGCCGATCTCAGAGAGTTCATCCGGGACAACTGCCTGGACCTGAACCAGGACGGCTGCTTCAATCCCCGGAATGTCTTTGGCTCCCGCACGGATATGGACCATATCTACAACACCCCCAGAGCCTGGTTCATGGGCCGCTACCTGGCGCCCTACTCCCACAGCTGGGAAGGGGAGAACGCGGAGTTCGGCCCGGAGAGCGACAATATCCCCTGGTGCCTGGTCCCGGACCGGAAGGTGACCGTGGAGGACGTGAAGTATCTGCTCTCCTCCTATTATCAGGGCACGCCCTATAACCCCTATACCGGTCTGGACACCGGCAAAAAGGGCATGTACCGCTCCATCGGTATCAACCGCACCGGCGTCACAGTCCTCTGCCAGATCCGTGAGGGCGTGCCGGAGGCCATCAAGGGCCTGGAATGGGTCTGCTTCGGCTCCATGGCCTTCTCCGCCATGCTGCCGGTGTACCCCAATGTGCCCAGCATGCCAGATTACCTGAGCAAGGTGACTCTGGACACCTCCACAGAAAACTTCTACTGGGCGAGCCGCCTCATCGGCGCCCTGGTGGATCCCATCTATGCCTCTGCTATCCAGCAGATCGAGCGCTATCAGAGCGCGGTGATGACCAAGGGCCGCACCCTGGTTCGGGAGTATGATCGGAAATTCGAGGAGAACGGGGACCTGTCCCTTCTCCAGACTGCCAACGAGGCCCTCTGCAAAATGGCCCGGGAAGTGACCACGGATACGCTGAACAAGCTCCTGCTGGAATCCAGCAAGCATATGAAGAACGGCTTCAACCGCGCTGACAACTGAATAATCAAACAGCCGCTCCAACCGGAGCGGCTGTTTGGATTGTGAGCACAGGTTTGATTACGGGAGAAGGCTGTTTTTTGATAACTACAGGACAAAGAAATGAAAAAGAATGAATAACCAAAAAAGTGAATATACCAGGCTGAAAATGAATATCCAAGCAACGAGAATTCATGGATATGGGTACTGTTTGGGTACTGCTCGAAGTCACTATCAATTTTCCAAAGCAAAAATCGAACAAAAAACATGCAAAGACAAAGAAAAATCCGAACCTTTCGGTTCGGATTTTATGGTGGACGATACAAGACTCGAACTTGTGACCTCCCGCACGTCAAGCGGATGCTCATACCAGCTGAGCTAATCGTCCAGGTGCAGGAAAAATTATAGCTGCTTTGCAGCGAAAAGTCAAGAACTTTTTTCAGAAAGGTAGAGGGCAATGAGTAAATCCGCTACCTGACCATAGGACTGGACCCCGGCGGGCTCCTGGAAGGCCTTGAGATAGCTGTCGTTGACTTTCTGCGCCGCGTCCTGCACCGGGCCCTCGTATTTGGCATAGTGGGCGCCGGCGGCCTTGGCGTCAGCAACAATTCCGGGATCGGCATATTCCCAGAGCTTCTGGGCTGCGGCGGGGCTGACATCATAGAGAGCGTTGTAGCAGTAGATGAACGCGCAGTAGGCTCCCGAATAGCGGAACTCCGGGGATTCGTTGGCCCGGCAGGCAAGATAGGCACAGAAGTTTGCCTCGTCCTCGGCGGCGAAGGCCTTGCGATGGCCCATCTCATGGCACATGGTGAAGGGCAGGGATGCGGGGTAGGTATCCGGATTGACGCAGCTTTCGCCGGTCAGACAGACGAAGATGCCCGTGGTGCCAAAGTAGCTCATGGGCTTCCAGGCAAGGACCGGCTTCACCGGCTGCAAAGAGCCGTGGAACAGGGAGGTCTCCCGTCCCAGGGCCCGGTAGCCGTCCGCAGCCTGGGAAGCCAGGTCCCGGAAAGCGCTCATCTGCACGGTACCGTCGGCTGCCCGGGAGACCTGAGACGCGTATCGATTGGCCTCGCTTAAGTAAAATGCGGTGGCTTCCGTCAGCTCCTGGACGCTGTATTCCCCCTTCTCCAGTTCCAGCTTCTGATCGATGGTGGGGCCGAAGTGATTCAGGCCCCAAAGCAAAATAAAGAGGCTCAGTCCGATGGTCAGACCGCAGATGAGTCCACAAAACCATTGCAGCTTCCTTTGCCTGCCGATTGCGATCAGAAAACTGATAAACGCCCAGACCAGGATGAGTCCCAGCGCCAGCTCCCAGACGCTGAGGGGGCAGAGCCCGGACAGAGCGGCCAGGGGCTTCATGATGCTTCTGCTGAGACCGGGGTAGAAGGAGAAGAAAATGTCATTGAGCAGCAGGGAGAAAATCACGCCTATTGCGGCAAAGGCGGCGGCGAAGAGCGCCACGATCAGGCGCAGCTTGGCCTTGAGCGTCATGGGGGAGGGGGGCGCCTTTTTGGAACGGCGGGTTTTGGTGGCCATGCCGGGCCTCCTTTCTTGCAATCTGCCCTCCGGCTTCCTACGGGAGCCTTTGGAGATGGTCAGGCCCTGGAAAGCAGGAGCGGTTTTTTGCCTTTCTAAGCGTTATCATACCATACGATCCCGCTTTTGCGCAAGGCCAGACAGCGTGTGGGCAGGTTGCCCAAAATCTGGAGAAAAAGAGGAAAAAAATGAGACCATGCGGAGAACCGGGGAAGAATCTGCCTGTTTTCATTGACTTTGACGGCTTTCCGATTATAATAAAATAGAAAAGAAATGAGCCGCGGAAGGCGGATACTTCTGCTTGATGATTTGGAGGAAGCTTATGAAACACGAAGAGAAAACCATGGAAAAAATCGTGGCCCTGTGCAAAAACCGGGGCTTTGTCTATGCCGGCAGCGAGATCTACGGCGGCCTGGCCAACTCCTGGGACTACGGACCTCTGGGCACGGAGTTCAAGAACAATGTGAAGAAGGCCTGGCTGAAGAAGTTCGTCCAGGAGAGCCCCTATAACGTGGGCCTGGACGCCGCCATCATCATGAACCCCCAGACCTGGGTCACCACCGGCCACGTCTCCAGCTTCTCCGATCCGCTGCTGGACTGCCGCTCCTGCAAGGCCCGGCACCGTGCGGACAAGCTCATCGGCGACGCGGATCCCGAGGTGAATGTGGACGCCATGAGTTTTGACGAGATGGACGCCTACATCGCTGAGCATGAGAATGTGGTCTGCCCCGTCTGCGGCAAGCACAACTTCACTCCCATCCGCAAGTTCAACCTGATGTTCAAGACCGCCATCGGCGTCACGGAGGATTCCTCCTCCACCTGCTATCTGCGGCCCGAGACGGCCCAGGGCATCTTTGTCAACTTCGCCAACATCCAGCGGACCACCCGCCGGAAGCTGCCCTTCGGCGTCTGCCAGGTGGGCAAGGCCTTCCGCAACGAGATCACTCCCGGCAACTTCACCTTCCGCACCAGAGAGTTCGAGCAGATGGAGTGCGAGTTCTTCTGCAAGCCCAGCACGGATCTGGAGTGGTTTGCCTACTGGAAGGACTACTGCAAAAACTGGCTCCTGAGCCTGGGCATCTCGGAGGAGCACCTGCGCCTGCGGGATCATGAGCCCGCGGAGCTGGCCTTCTATTCCCGCGCCACCACCGACATCGAGTACGCTTTCCCGTTCACCGACTGGGGCGAGCTGTGGGGCATCGCGGACCGGACCGATTACGATCTGGGCCGTCATCAGGAGGCCTCCGGCAAGGACCTGAGCTACTTCGATCCTGAGACCAATGAGCACTATATCCCCTACGTTATCGAGCCCTCCCTGGGCTGCGACCGCGTGGCCCTGGCCTTCCTCTGCGAGGCCTACGACGAGGAGGTCGTGGACGAGGCCAAGAACGACGTGCGTGTGGTCATGCACCTGCATCCGGCGCTGGCGCCCTTCAAGGCCGCTGTGCTGCCCCTGTCCAAGAAACTGGGCGACAAGGCCACCGAGATTTACCATGCGCTGCAGAAGGACTTCATGGTGGACTACGACGAGGCCGGCTCCATCGGCAAGCGCTATCGCCGTCAGGACGAGATTGGCACCCCCTACTGCATCACTGTGGATTTCCAGACGGTGGGCGACGACAAGACCGAGGCCGACAACTGCGTGACTATCCGGGAGCGGGACTCCATGGAGCAGGTTCGCGTTCCCATCTCTGAGCTGCGCGAGTGGCTGGCTCAGCGGGTGGCGTTCTGAACGAGAGCCCGGGCATGGCCCGGAATCAGAAGATGACAATCCAAATGATGCCAGCTCCCACATGGGGCGGAAAAGGACGGTAAAACATGGATTCTAAGACGCAGCATTCTCTGGCGCTCACCGCGGCAAAGGCGCGGCTTCTGCTCATGCGCGCGGTGTACCGTGCAGGCTGCGGCCATCCCGGCGGCTCTCTGTCCGCCTGCGATGTGCTGAGCGTGCTCTATTTCCATAAAATGCGCATTGATCCCAAGCATCCCCAGGACCCGGAGCGGGACCGCTTCGTGCTCTCCAAGGGCCACGGCGCTCCGGCGCTCTACGCTATCCTCTCCCTGCGGGGCTATTTCCCTGAGGAGGAGGTTCTGGGCTTCCGTCAGATCGGCTCTCGTCTCTCCGGCCATCCGGATATGAAGAAGACCCCCGGTGTGGACATGTCCACCGGCTCCCTGGGCCAGGGCTTCTCTGCCGCAGTTGGCATGGCCATGGCAGGAAAGCTGGATCAGGCAAACTACCGGGTCTACACGCTGCTGGGCGACGGCGAGGTGGAAGAGGGGCAGGTCTGGGAGGCGGCCATGGCGGCTTCCAAGTTCAGACTGGACAACCTCTGCGCCGCGGTGGATGTGAACGGCCTGCAGATCGACGGCCGCACCGCCGACGTCATGCCCTCTGAGCCCCTGGACAAGAAGTTTGAGGCCTTTGGCTGGCATGTGATCCATGTCCAGGGCCACGACATCGCGGACCTGGACCGGGCCTTTGATGAGGCTTCTCAGGTCAAGGGCAAGCCCACCATGCTGCTGCTGCACACGGTGAAGGGCAAGGGCGTCAGCTTCATGGAGAACGACTATTCCTGGCACGGCAAGGCCCCCAACGCGGAGCAGTTCGCGGTGGCAGAGGCGGAGCTGCTGGCCCGGGTGGCAGAATTGGAGGCGGAAGAGAATGGCTGAGAAAGTTGCAACCCGCGTGGCCTACGGCAAGGCCCTGGCGGAATTCGGCAAGACCTATCCCAACCTGGTGGTCCTGGACGCGGATCTGTCCGGCTCCACCAACTCCGCGCGTTTCGGTAAGGAATTTCCCGAGCGCTTCTTCAACATCGGCATTGCTGAGGCCAATATGGTGGGCATTGCGGCAGGTCTGGCGGCCAGCGGCAAACAGGTCTTTGCAAGTACCTTCGCCATGTTTGCCTCCGGCCGCGCCTGGGAGCAGATTCGAAACAGCGTGGCCTATCCCAACCTGAACGTGAAGATCGCAGGTTCCCACGGCGGCCTGTCCGTTGGTGAGGACGGCCCCACCCACCAGGCCTGTGAGGATATTGCCATTATGCGGGATATCCCCGGCATGATGGTGGTCTGTCCCTGTGACGCCTACGAGATGCGCGCCGCGGTGGAGCAGCTTCTGAATTACGACGGCCCTGCCTATCTGCGCCTGGGCCGCAGCGCTGTGGAGACTGTCACAGACCAGATCCCCGGTTACAGCTTCCAGCTGGGCAAGGGATGCACTCTCCGGGACGGCAACAACGTGACCATCGTGGCTGTGGGTCTCATGGTCCAGGAGTCCCTGAAGGCGGCGGAGATCCTGGCCGCTGAGGGTATCAGTGCCAGAGTGGTCAATATGCCCACCATCAAACCCCTTGACCGGGAGCTGCTGCTCCGCTGCGCTGCCGAGACGGGCTGCATCGTCACCTGCGAGGAGCACTCCATCGTGGGCGGCCTGGGCAGCGCCGTGTGCGAGCTCCTCTCCGAGGAACTGCCCACCCCAGTGGTACGCCACGGCGTGGGCGATGTGTTCGGCACCTCCGGCAAGGCCCAGGCGGTGCTGGATCTGTTCGGCTTGAATCCAGAGGGCATCGCGGAAGCTGCCCGACGGGCCATCGCAAAGAAACGCTGAGTCACCTGGGGGCCTCCGCCGGAGGCCCCCTTTTTGAAAATGCAGAGGGAGGAAGCGCGGAATGAAAAGAGCCTGGTTGATCCTGATCATTGTTGTTCTGATTCTGGCAGCTGTGAGCGTGATTCTTCTGACAGTCGGCGGGAGCAAATTCAGCTCTCATTACAGCGCCGTTGGCTATGTCCATTCCAACAGCGCAAAAACCGCCCGGATGAGCTTCTCTTCTCTGAGGGGCACCCAGACCTTCAAACTGAAAAGTGAGACAAACGGGCAGATCCGCTACACTGCCAGCTTGGAAGCGGGGAGCGCCACGGTCTATTATGACTGCGGCGACGGCAAGACCCAGCTGTTTTCCATCGGCCCTGGCCAGACGCTGGAGGCGGCGGGCGGACGGATCCCGAAAGGGACGGTCTACCTCATAGTGGAGACCGATGGAACCTGCAAACATGGTTCATTCCGATTCGAGTTGGAGGAAGCAGATGGCTGATTTCGGGATCCAGGAAATGCTGGAGATGCAGCAGGCGCTTCAGGAGCGTTATCGGGACCGCTGGAAGCCCATCTGCCCGGACCGGGGAAAGGATCAGCTTCTCTGGATGATCGGGGAGATCGGGGAGGTCATTGATCTCATCAAGAAGAACGGCGGAGAGCAGGCCTGTCAGGATGCGAAGCTGCGGGAACAGCTCGTAGAAGAGCTGGCAGATGTTCTGATGTATTACAACGATGTCCTTCTGTGCTACGGAATCTCGGCGGAGGAGCTGAAACAGTCCTACGTCAGAAAGTTTGAAACAAACATGAAGCGTTGGTAAGGAGACGCCTGCCTATGATCTTGTATGTAAATGCCTGCGTGCGTGTATCTTCCCGGACCAGGCGCCTGGCGGACTGCCTGATAAAAACGCTTCCCGGCCCGGTCACAGAGCTGCGCCTGGAGGAGCTCGCGTTTCCAAAGACGGACGAGGCCTTTCTCCGGGAGCGGGACCGTCTTCTCGCGGAGGCTCGGTTCGACGCGCCCATGTTTGATCTGGCCCGGCAGTTTGCCTCGGCGGAGCAGATTGTGATTGCTACCCCCTACTGGGACCTGTCCTTTCCCGCTGCCCTCAAGCAGTATCTGGAGCAGATCAATGTTGTGGGCATCACTTTCCACTATACCCCGGAAGGGGTTCCGGAGGGCCTGTGCAGGGCAAGAAAACTCTTCTATGTCACCACCGCCGGTGGGGATTTCGCCCCGGAGAGCTTTGGCTTCGGCTATGTGAAGGCTCTGGCCCAGAGCTTCTACGGCATCCGGAACACAGAGCTCATTCAGGCGACGGGGCTGGATCTGGTCGGCGCGGACCCGGAAACGATCCTGCGCGACTGCGAACAGGACATCCTGAGCAGATTCGGAGATTGAATCTATCTCATCCAAACAAAGGAGCAGCCATGAGAAACACCCTGATTTCAGAACTTCCAAAGCTGGGACTTGTCCTGTCGGACGCCCAGCTGGATTCCCTCTGTGCCTATGGCCAGGCCATGCTGGAGAAGAACCAGGTCATGAACCTGACCGCCATCACGCAGCCGGATCAGGTGGCGCTGCTCCACTTCTGTGACAGCCTGACCCTGCTCTCCTGCGCTTCCTTTGCAGGAGCGTCGGTCATTGACGTGGGCTGCGGAGCGGGCCTTCCCGGCGTGCCGCTGAAGATCGCCGCGCCGACCTGCGACCTGACCTTGCTGGACTCTTTGGGAAAACGCATGGACTGGCTGCGGGAGATCCTGCCCACACTGGGCGTGGAGGCCCAGGTTCTCACCGCCCGGGCGGAGGAAGCCGTTCAGGATCGGCGGGAGCGCTATGACATTGCCGTTTCCCGGGCTGTGGCGCGGCTGAACATCCTCGCGGAGCTGTGCCTGCCCTATGTCAAGGTGGGCGGCCGCTTCCTGGCCATGAAGGGTCAGCGTCTGGAGGAGGAGCTTCCCGAGGCAGAGCAGGCCATCCGGACCCTGGGCGGAAAGGTGCTGGAGGTCCGGCGGTTTCCCATCGGGGAGGCGGAGCACCTGGTGGCTGTCATCGAGAAAGTGGTGCCCACGCCGGAGAAGTACCCCAGACGTTACAACAAGATCAAAGCGGAGCCGCTGTGAAAGGAGCCCTATGCAGTTTCAGTTTTATGCCCTCATCTCCCGGATGCGCTACATCGGCCGCTGGGGCCTCATGCGCAATACCTTTCAGGAGAATATTCAGGAGCACAGCCACATGGTGGCAGTGTTGGCCCATGCCCTGGCACTGATCCGCCGGGACATCTGCGGCCTGGATGCGGACCCGGATCGCTGCGCCTCGGCTGCCCTGTTTCATGACGCCTCGGAGATCCTGACAGGGGATCTTCCAACGCCCATCAAATACTACAATCCAGCCATTCGGGACGCCTACAAGGATGTGGAGGCAATTGCCAGCCAGAAGCTCCTTGCCATGCTGCCGCCGGAGCTGCATGAGAGCTATGGCCCCCTGCTCAGGGAAGAGGATCCGGAGATCCGCCTGATCGTCAAGGAGGCGGACAAGCTCTCCGCATACATCAAGTGCGTGGAGGAGCTCAAGGCGGGCAACGCGGAGTTCGCCTCTGCCGCGGCCCAGACGCTGGAGGCCCTCAAGGCATTCCAGCGGCCGGAGATGGACTGGTTTATTGAGCACTGTCTGGACAGCTTCCAGTTGAACCTGGACGAGCTGGAGGGATAAAGGAGGAACCATATGAGAGCAATTGTTACCGTCGTCGGTCCGGATCGGGTCGGCATCATGGCCGAGGTCTGCACCCTGCTTGCTCAGAAGGGCTGCAACATCGAGGATATTCAGCAGACCGTCATGCGGGAATTCTTTACCATGAACATGCTGGTGAACACGGACCAGCTGGTGGGCAGCTTTGAGGAGCTGCAGAACGCGCTGCATGACAAGGGCGAGCAGATGCATCTTTCCATCCGCATCCAGCGGGAGGACATCTTCACCGCCATGCACCAGATCTGAGGGACGCCATGCTGAAACAATCCGATATTATGCAGACCCTGGAGATGATCGATCACCAGCATCTGGACATCCGAACCATCACCATGGGCATCAGCCTGCTCTCCTGCGCGGACGAGGATATCCATCGCTGCGCGGAGAAGATTTACGACAAGATCACACACGCCGCCGAGCGGCTAGTCTCCACCGGCGAGTCCATCGAGCGGGAGTTGGGCATTCCCATCGTCAACAAGCGCATCTCTGTCACCCCCATTGCCCTGGTGGCGGCAGCCTGCCAGAGCCCGGAATATGCCATTCTGGCCCGTGCGCTGGACCGGGCGGCCAAGACCTGCGGTGTGAACTTCATCGGCGGCTATTCCTGCCTGGTGCAGAAGGGCTGCACAGAGGCGGACGAGCGCCTGATCGCCTCGATCCCCGAGGCCCTTTCTACCACGGAGCTGGTCTGCTCCAGCGTCAATGTAGCTTCCACCAAGGCAGGCATCAATATGGACGCCGTGGCCCAGATGGGCCGCATCATCAAGAAGACAGCGGAGCTGACCGCTGACCAGGACGGCCTGGGCTGCGCCAAGCTGGTGGTCTTTGCCAACGCCGTGGAGGATAACCCCTTTATGGCCGGCGCCTTCCACGGAGTGGGCGAGCCGGAGACTGTCATCAATGTGGGCGTGTCCGGCCCCGGCGTGGTGCACCATGCCCTGCAGAGCGTGAAGGGCGAGCCCTTCCATGTGGTGGCGGAGACCATCAAAAAGACCGCCTTCCGGGTGACCCGTATGGGTCAGCTGGTGGCCCAGGAGGCCTCCGCCCGGCTGGGTGTGCCATTTGGCGTGGTGGATCTGTCCCTGGCGCCCACTCCGGCGGTGGGAGATTCCGTGGCCCGGATCCTGGAGGAGATGGGCCTGGAGACCTGCGGCACCCACGGCACCACCGCGGCTCTGGCCCTGCTCAACGACGCGGTGAAGAAGGGCGGTGTCATGGCTTCTGCCTCTGTGGGCGGCCTGTCCGGCGCCTTTATCCCCGTCTCCGAGGACGAGGGCATGATCGCTGCTGCCGACTGCGGAACCCTGACCCTGGACAAGCTGGAGGCCATGACCTGCGTCTGCTCCGTGGGCTTGGATATGATCGCGGTTCCCGGCGACACCTCCGCCGAGACCCTCTCCGCCATCATCGCGGATGAGGCGGCCATTGGCATGGTGAACACCAAGACCACTGCCGTGCGCCTGATTCCCGCCCCCGGCAAGCAGGTTGGGGACCGGGTTTCCTTCGGCGGCCTGCTGGGCGAGGCTCCGGTCATGCCGGTGCATCCCGAGAGTGCCAAGGTCTTTATGGACCGGGGAGGCCGGATCCCCGCGCCCATGCACAGCCTCAAGAACTGAAAAAAGCAAGCCGCTGGCCTCCAGGCCAGCGGCTTTTCTAATGCCTTTTTTCGGATTCTATTTGAGATGGTTCCTGCGTCTCAGGCTTTCTCATACAGCAGCACACCAAAGGCGATCTGAGTTTCCAGCCTGGTCAGGCGCTCCAGCTTCTCCTGATCCGCCCGGCCGGTCTTGTAATAGTAGGGCGTCATGCGGAACAGAGCCTGAATCTGGGCGGGGTCCTCCAGCGTGAGGGTGTAGCGCAGGTCCTGCCGCGCCGCAAGCTGGAAGCCGGGAACCTCCTCCTGGGGAGGGGGATTGGGGATGGGATGGTCGTAGACCGCAGTCTTGAGGCCCATGAGATGCTCCTCCAGAACCACGGCCCGCAGGAACAGCCCGCCGGGCTTCAGCACCCGGGCATATTCCTCCGGCTCCAGCGGGGCGAACATGCAGCAAAGCGCATCCAGGGCGGAACTTGCCAGGGGGAGCCGGGCCGCGCTGGCAACTGCCAGTTCCAGCCGCGCCTCCCGCTTATGGGCGTAGCGCAGAGCCTCCCGTGACAGATCTACCCCCGCAATCCGGAGCTGGGGACAGGCCGCCTGGAGGGCGGCGGTGTAGTAGCCCTCGCCGCAGCCAACGTCCAGCAGTACACCGCCAGGAAGCTTCGAAGCAAGAAGGCCGCAGACAACCTCCTGCAGCGGCGCATAGGCGCCGCTGTCCAGGAAGTCCCGCCGGGAGAGGACCATGGCCCGGTCGTCTCCGTGGCGCTTCCGGGCGGATTGATTGGAGAGAAAGAGGTTTACATAACCGTACTTGGAACGATCAAAGCTGTGACCGCCGGAACAGAAGAGCCGGCCAGGCTCCGCTTCCAGCGCCCCGCCGCAGACGGGGCAGCAAAAGACACTTTCCATGGCCTTACTCCGTCCGCAGGGCAGTCACCGGATCCTTCCGGGAGGCAAGGCGACTGGGGATCAGGCCAGCGATGAAGGTCAGAATCACGCTGATGGCCACCAGAATCACAGCGGCAGCCGGGGGCAGGGCAGCGTTGATGCTGGAGATGTGGGTCAGCCGGTGGACCAGGTGATTGATGGGGATGCACAGCAGCAGGGTCATGAGGATGCCGATGAGACCGGCAGCCAGGCCCACAATGATGGTCTCCGCGTTGAAGACCCGCGCCACGTCCTGCTTGGAGGCGCCGATGGCCCGCAGGATGCCGATCTCCTTGGTCCGCTCCAGCACGGAGATATAGGTGATGATGCCGATCATAATGCTGGAGACCACCAGAGAGATGGCCACAAAGGCGATGAGCACATAGGAGATGGCATTGATGATGTTGGTGATGCCCCGCATGAGCATGGCCACGTAGTCTGTGTAGCTGATCTGATCCTCCTCGTCCACGCCGTTGTTATAGGACTGGATGATCTTGGAGAGCTGATCCTTGTCCTCAAAAGTCTCGGCATAGAGGCTGATGGAGGAGGGGTGATCCGGATCCATATAGCCCAGGCTCGACAGGTTCCGGTCAAAGTCCGCCTCGGAGTAGCGGGCGGGAAGCAGATTCTCGTCCATCCAGACAAGCTGCTCGTCGCTGAATTCCTGCACGCCGGTGTCGCCCGCAAGCGCCGCGTCCAGAGCCGCGGAACGCTGAGCCTCGGAGAGAACCCCCAACTCTGCCTGAACCCCTGCGGCATACTGAGCCTTCACCTGCTCCGCCATGGCCTCGCCCACAGCGGCGTAAAGAGTATCGTCATCCATGCCCGCAAGATAGGCTGCAACCCGCTCAGAGTCCATGCCCATCTGTCCGGAATAGTCGCTTAGAAGCATGGCCTCCAGCTGGCTCCGGTCGATCTGAGAAAGCTGAGCAGAGACTGCCTGATCCAGATAGTCCTGGGAGGGCTGCGACATGATGTCCAGATAGCACTGGGCGCGCTCTGCCTGATCAAGGCCTGCAAAGTAGTCCTTGGCAGACGCCAGAATCTCGGAGCGGATAAAGCCATCTGCGCCCTCGGGGCGGAAGGGCAGGCCGGTGAGGGCGTCGATTCCCTCGTCTGCACGCTGCGCGCGGACGATCTCATTTTCCGCTGTGGCGGAGATCGCATAGTCTGTCAGACTGGAGAGATAACCCAGGGCGCCGGAGACCATGCCGGCGGAGGTGCTGTCCTCCTTGGGCCGGGCGATGCCCACGATGCGCAGACCCAGGCCGATGTCCTCAGAGGAGTAGAGATAACGAAGACCCGTGTCCGTGCCGCTCACGTCCACATAGCCGCCTGCCGCGTCGGGCTGGTAGCACTCGGCGGGGAGGATCATCTGAAACTTCGTGCCCAACAGCTCAGAGTAGCTCCAGCTCAGCACCTGGCTGGAGAGCTCGGATGCATTGCCGGCCATGAGCGCCTCCAGACTTTCAGACATGTCCTCCGAGGAAATGAGACCCAGAGCGTAGAGCATCAGGTCCGAAACCTGATTGTCCCGGTCCACGAAGAGAACCAGCTCCTCCTTTTCCTGGGGCCAGGCGCCGGCGAGCAGATCATACTGATCCACCACCTGCTCTGCCAGAGGCGTCTCCCGGCCGGGAAGAAGCTCCTCCCACACGTTCATGCGGGAGTACATGCCGCCCATGGATTCAAAATAGGAGGAGTAATCGCCGCCGTAGAGCTGTGTCATGGCGTTCTGAATGAGGCTGGTCACGTCGCAGCGGATGATGTGGCCATCCGTGTCCTCCGTGTAGAAGCGGAAGGGGAAATCGTAGCTGTAGCGGATGGTGGCAAGGTCTGCAATGCCGCCTCCGCCATTGTCCAGGAAGGTCTTGAAAGCGGCCAGATTGTTGGTCTGAACCTCCGCGTTCACCATGGAGTGCAGCAGCTCATACATGACCGCCGAGGAGTAGATCCGATCCGGATCCCGGGGCTCTGCCGCCGCCTCCTCTTCCCGCACGCCCATGAGAGAGCGGAGCATGGCGGAGGTATCCACCTGCTCGGCCTGGATGGTGATGGGGTAGGAGGAGAGGGTCTCCGCCTGAACCTGATCGATATAGCTCTGAATCCCGTTTGCCAGAGAGAGGATCAGGGCAATGCCGATGATGCCGATGGACCCGGCGAAGGCGGTGAGGAAGGTACGGCCCTTCTTGGTCAGAAGGTTCCGCGCGGACAGGGACATGGCTGTCAGAAGGCTCATGGGCTTTTTGCGCAGCTTCTTGCCCTTTTCCCGACGATCCTCCAGCACAAGCGGATTTGAATCGCCGGAAACCTGGCCGTCCAGCAGCCGCACGATGCGGGTGGCGTAGGTCTGGGCCAGGTCCGGGTTGTGGGTGACCATGATGACCAGCCGGTCCTTGGCAACCTCCTGCAGCAGCTCCATGATCTGGACGCTGGTCTCGGAATCCAGCGCGCCGGTGGGCTCGTCGGCCAGCAGAATCTCCGGATTGTTCACCAGAGCCCGGGCGATTGCCACGCGCTGCATCTGACCGCCGGAGAGCTGGTTAGGCCGCTTGGTGAGCTGATCGCCCAGACCAACCTGCTCCAGCGCGGCGGCGGCCCGCCGCCGGCGCTCCGCCTTGCCTACGCCGGAGAGAGTCATGGCCAGCTCAACATTGGCAAGCACGGATTGGTGGGGAATCAGATTATAGCTTTGAAAGACGAAGCCGATGGAACGGTTGCGGTACACGTCCCAGTCGCCGTCGGAATAGTCCTTGGTAGAGCGGCCGTCAATAATCAGATCTCCGGAGGAGTACTGATCCAGACCGCCGATGATGTTCAGAAGTGTGGTCTTGCCGCAGCCGGAGGGACCGAGGATGCAGACAAATTCGGACTTGCGGAAGCTCAGGGACACGCCCCGGAGCGCCTGGACCACCTGGTCGCCAGCGGTGTATTGCTTTTGGATATCTTTGAGAATGAGCATAAAGGAGAAAACCCTTTCCTGATTAAAATAGGGGAGCTGGGGCGTCCGGTTTGACCGGACGCCCCGCAAAAGAATCAGCTTGCGGATTCAAACTGGGAGTTGTAGAGCTCAGCGTAGAAGCCGTTCTGCGCCAGAAGCTCCTCGTGATTGCCTGACTCGATGATATCGCCGTCCCGCATGACCAGAATCAGATCCGCGTTGCGGATGGTGGACAGGCGGTGGGCAATGACGAAGCTGGTGCGGCCCTCCGTGAGGGCGTCCATGGCCGCCTGAATGACCCGCTCGGTTCTGGTATCCACGGAGGAGGTGGCCTCGTCCAGAATCAGCAGAGGGGCGTTCTCGATCATGGCACGGGCGATGGTGAGCTGCTGCTTCTGACCGGCGGAGAGGGAGGCGGAGTCGTCCAGCACCGTATCATAGCCCTTGGGCAGGGTCATGATGAAGTGGTGGATGCCCACGGCCCGGCAGGCTTTCTCCAGATCCGCGTCGGTGATCCCGGGCTTGCAGTAGGTCAGATTTTCCCGGATGGTGCCTTCAAAGAGCCAGGTGTCCTGAAGGACCATGCAGAACAGATCGTGGACATTTTCCCGGGTCAGATCCGCGGCATTGACGCCGTCGATGAGGATGCGTCCGCCGTCCAGATCGTAGAAGCGCATGAGCAGGTTCACCATGGTGGTCTTGCCCGCGCCGGTGGGACCGACGATGGCGATCTTCTGGCCCGGCTTGGCCTGGGCGGAGAAGTCGTGGATGATGATCTTGTCCGGGCTGTAGCCGAACTTCACGTGCTCGAAGGTGACCTCGCCCTGGCAGTTGTCCAGCCGCATGATCTTGTAGGACTCGTCGGGCATCTCTTCCGCGCCCAGGAAGTCAAAGACGCGCTCGCCGGCGGCGGCGGTGGACTGGAGGGAGTTTGCCACCTGAGCAAAGGAGCTGAGGGGCTGGGTGAACATGCGGATGTAGGTCATGAAGGCCACGATAACGCCGAACTTGATATGGCCGGAGAGGGTGAGCGCGCCGCCCACCACGCACACGGCCACATAGCCCAGGTTGCCCACGAAGCCCATGAAGGGCTGCATCATGCCGCCCAGGAACTGGCCCTTCCACTGGTTGTCCCGCAGATGGTCGTTGATGTCGTCAAATTCGGTCTTGGCCCAGTCCTCGGCGTTGTAGGCCTTTACCACCGGGTGGGCGGAGTACATCTCCTCCACATGGCCGTTCAGATCGCCCAGATAGTTCTGGCTCCGCAGGAAGTACTTCTGGGAGCGGGAGACCACCTGACTCATGAACACGAAGCCGATGATAGTGGCGCCGATGGCAGCCAGAGTCAGGATCCAGCTGTTGTAGAGCATCATAATGAGGGAGCCCACGAGCATGGTCACGGAGGAGACCAGGCTGACGATGGTATTGTTCAGGGTCTGGCCGATGGTGTCCACGTCGTTGGTGACTCTGGAGAGCACGTCGCCGAAGCTGGTGCGGTCAAAATAGCTCAGGGGCAGCCGGTTGATCTTCTGGTCGATGTCCGTGCGCAGCTTCTTGGAATCCAGCTGGGTCACGGTGACCATGATGAAGGACTGCACGTAGCCCATAAGGGCGGAGATCACGTACAGGACCACCAACGTGACGCAGAGCTTCTGCACCACACCAAGGTCGATGCCGCCCATGAGATTGACAGAGATCAGGTTGATGATCTCTTTGATAACATTGGGGCCCACGATGGAGAGAATCGTGCTGCCGAAGGAGCACAGCAGGGCCACAATGATGGCAGGCAGATAGCGGGAGAGATACTTGATCAGCTTTCGCATGGTGCCCGCAAAGTCCTTGGGCTTCTCTCCGGGTCTGCCGCGGCCTCTGGGGCCGCCGCCGGGTCCGCGCCGCCGGGCATTGGGATCCTGTTCGCGATGGCGGCGCTCGACTTCCTCAACGGGAGGCTGTTTCTTCTTGCTCATGCGCCCAACTCCTCTCTGCTCAGCTGCGAATATGCGATCTCGCGATAGACCTCACAGGAGGCCATCAGCTCGTCGTGGGTGCCCTTGCCCACCAGCTTGCCCTCGTCGATGACCAGGATCTGGTCTGCCTCACGGATGGTGCCGATGCGCTGGGCAACAATGATGTTGGTGACGCCGGCCGTCTGCCGGTTCAGCTCGGTCCGCAGGATCCGATCGGTCTTGTAGTCCAGGGCGGAGAAGGAGTCGTCGAAGAGATAGACCTCCGGCTGCCGGGCTACGGCACGGGCGATGGACAGGCGCTGCTTCTGACCGCCGGACACGTTGGAGCCGTTCTGGGAGATATGTGCTTCCAGGCCGCCCTGCATCTTGTCCACGAACTCAGAGGCCTGGGCGATCTCCACCGCCTTGCGGATCTGCTCCTGAGCGATCTCACCCTGGCCGTTGGAACCGAAGGCAATGTTGGAGCTGACGGTGCCGAAAAACAGCTGAGCCTTCTGAGACACATAGCCGATCCGGTTGCGCAGATCCTTCAGATCCAGCTCCTTCACATCCACGCCGTCAAAGAGCACTGTGCCCTCGGAAGCGTCATAGAAGCGGGGAATCAGGTTCAGCAGGGTGGATTTGCCGGAGCCGGTAGCGCCGATGATGGCCGTGGTTTTCCCGGCCTCCGCCACAAAGCTGATGTGCTCCAGCACGGCCTCAGAGCCGTCCATGCCGGGATAGCGGAAACTCACGTCCCGGAATTCCACCGTGCCCTTGGGGGCGGAGGCGGCGATGTGCTCCGAACCGGAACGGATGGAAGGCTGAGCCTCCAGGACCTCGTTGATGCGCTTTGCAGCCACCATGGCCCGGGGCAGGAACATGAAGATGAAGCCGAAGGACATGAAGGACATGATCAGCTGCATGGCATAGGAGGAGAAGACCACCATGTCCGAATACAGGCCGATTTTGTCGGTCATGGCCGCGGCGTTGATGAGGATCGCGCCGATCCAGTAGATGACCAGGCTCAGGCCGCTCATCATGGTGGACATGATGGGCTGCATGATGCCCATGACCCGGGAGGTGAATAGGTGAGTCCGGGTCAGGTCGTTGTTGGCCTGCTCGAACTTCTGCTCCTGGTAGTCCACGGCGTTGTAAGCCCGGACCACCCGAAGACCGGTCAGATTCTCTCTGGTGACCCGGTTCAGGTTGTCCGTCAGGGTCTGGATGATGCGGAATTTGGGGGTGTTGATGAACAGCAGCGTGCCCAGGGTGCCCGTGGCGATGATGGCGCCGATGGCGGTTGCGGTGGTCCACTGCCAGGCCTTGCCGTGGATCTTGCCCAGGGCGATGATGATGGTCACCGGGCAGCGCAGGATGGTCTGTGCGCCCATGGCCAGGAGCATCTGCACCTGCTGCACGTCGTTGGTGGAGCGGGTGATGAGGCTGGCGGTGGAAAAGCGGCCCATCTCCTCCATGGAGAAGTCCTCCACCCGGTGGAACACGTCATGGCGCAGCCGGTGGGAGAAGGTGGAGGCCAGACGGGCGGCTAAATAGCTGGTCAGAATGGCGGTCGCCATACTGCCGAAGGCACAGAGCAGCATCATGCCGCCGGCCTTCCAGATCTCCCTCATCTGGGAGCCCTGGGTCTGGACCAGGCGGGTGATGGTGGACATGTAATCCGGCAGCTTCAGCTCCAGCCAGACCTGGCTCCAGATGAACACAGCCATGCCGATCAGCATGCTGAGCTCGATGCCGCGCATCCGTTTGAACAGTTTAAACATCGGCATTCTCCTCTCGTAATTGTTCCTCCGCCAGTTCCACGAGCCTTGTGGTGATGCGGAAGAAGGCCTGGGTATCCTCCTCGCCCAGAGCCTCAAAAATCGCGCGGGTGTTGCGGTGTTCTTTCTCGTTCGCTTCCTGCGCAAGGTCTTGCCCCGCCGGTGTGATGCTGGCCAGGGTATAGCGCCGGTCCGTGGGATCGATCTCCCTGCGGACGTAGCCCCGGTTTTCCAGACTCTGCATGGTCTTGGAAAGGGCCGGGAGCGGCACCTCCAGCTCTCTTGCCAGATCGCCCATACGGATGGAGCCGTTCTCCGAACAGCTGCACAGGATCTGTAATGTGATGAATTCCCGCTTGTTCAGCTCCGGCACAGGCCGGGTCTCATGAATGCGGCCAAGCCGTTCAAAGAGCTGATGCAGCCGTAAATTCACATCTGCTTCCTGGGTCAAATAACATCCCTCCTTCTTTCTCTGGGAAATATTTTCTTTTGGAAACAGTTACCTCTGGAATGCATTATACCAGATCATATCCATTTGTCAATACATAGTTCCGGGTTCTGAGAAAAAACTTGCCTGCCGGAGCAGAAGCAGATATAATGAGAAAAAAACAAGGAGGTCTTTTCATGGATCTGACCAATTTCACTGCGCGCCCCTGGGGCGCTTATCAGGATCTGGCACGCCGGGATTTCCCTGGCGATGAGAACACCCTGGTGAAGGAGATCTTTGTCCCTGCGGGCAAGTGCATGAGTGTGCAGAAGCACAATCTCCGGGAGGAGATCTGGGTGGTAGGCGCCGGCCGGGGCCAGTTCTACTTTGAGGGCGAGGTCCGGGACGTGGGGCCCGGCGACGTGCTGGTGATCCCCAGAGGCAAGGTCCACTGCGTCCGCTCCGCGGCGGATCAGGATCTTTACTTTGTGGAGCTGCAATGCGGTGCCGTTCTCTCCGGCGACGACATTGAGCGCTTCGATATCCAGTGGTAAACATCGGGACCCGGGAATGAAACATGTTCCCGGGTCCTTGCTGTCCAATTATCGGGACAACTCCTGTGTTATGCTGTGCTCAGAAAGCAAAACAAAGGAGGAACGAACATGTTTACATTGGAACTGGTTGTTGGAACGTACGCTGCGGTGGTGGGTACCTGCGCCGCCGCCTATGCTTTGGAGCGCCGCTTTCTGCGGCCCAGAAAGCGCTCGAGAGTATAAGCAGACGGGCTGACAGGCTGCGAGGCAGGGCCTTCATAAGCCCTGCCTCGTCCTCGTTGCCTTTTCTTTGCCGATCCGCTATACTGAAAGAAAAAGAGGGGAGGATACTCCATGGAGGATCTGCTTTTTGACCTGAATCCGGCCCAGCTGGAGGCTGTGACCACGACAGAGGGCTTTGTGCGCGTCATCGCCGGGGCGGGCTCCGGTAAGACCCGGGCCCTGACCCGCCGCTTTGCCTATCTGACCCAGGTGCTGGGGATCCTGCCCGGGAACATCCTCTGCGTCACCTTCACCAATAAGGCCGCCACGGAGATGCGTCAGCGCATCCACAACCTGACCGGCGACCAGGACACAGGCTATATCAACACCTTCCACGGCTTCTGCGTGGGCGTGCTTCAGGAGGACAGCTATGCGGTCCAGTATCCCAAGAGCTTTCTGGTGCTGGACAACTCCGACATCGATCAGATGCTGGAGATCGTCTACGAGGAACGGGGCCTGACTCTGCGGGATCGGACCTATTCCGACGCCCGGGACATGATCGAGATCCAGAAGGGTGTGAAGAAGCCGGAATACTATCTGGATCTCATCGACCTGTCCCTGGAAAAGCTCCACGAGAAGTATCTTGCCGCCACGGATACGGACGAGATCATCTTCTACGGCTATCTGTACCAGCAGAAGAAGTGCTTCGGCCTGGATTACAACGATCTGATCTACTTCTCCCTCTACATCTTCCGCCAGAATCAGCAGATCCGGCTGAAGTGGCAGCAGCGGCTGGAGTACATCATGATCGACGAGTTCCAGGATATCGACGAGCCCCAGTATGAGCTCATGGAGGTCCTCAGCGGTTATCATAAGAATCTGTTTATCGTGGGGGACCCGGACCAGACCATCTACACCTGGCGCGGCGCCAACGTGCGATATCTGCTGGAGTTTGCCCAGAACCATCCCGGAACCCGCACCATTCAGATGATGGAGAACTATCGTTCCACGCCCCAGATCCTGGCGGTGGCAAACTCCCTCATTGCAAAGAACCGAAACCGTATCGAAAAGGATCTGATCCCCACCCATCCGGCCGGGGAGCCGGTCCTCTGTCACCATGCCAAGACGGCGGAGGACGAGGCCAGGTGGATCGCCGAGCGGATTTCCCTGCTGCAGGAGCAGGGGATCGGGCTGGGGGACATCACCCTGCTCTATCGGGCCCACTATCTGACCCGCAGCCTGGAGGAGGCCCTGCTGGACCGGAGGATCCCCTATACCATCTATTCCGGGGTCCAGTTCTTCGCCCGCAGGGAGGTCAAGGATGCCCTGAGCTATCTGCGCATGGTGCTCATCCAGGATGATCTCAGCTTCCTGCGCATTGCCAACGTGCCCAAGCGAAATCTGGGCAAGCGACGCATGGCCTTCCTCCAGGAGACGGCGGAGCAGGAGGACTGCTCCCTCTTTGACGCCCTGCGGCGTCATCTGGATCATGAGATCTTCCGGGGAACCAAGGCGGCTGCCTTTGTGTCCCTCATCGAGGATTTTTCTGCTGCCTGGGAGGGCAGAAGCGTGTCTGAGCTATTAAGCCAGCTCCTTCATGAATCCGGCTATGAGCAGATGCTCCGCACGGAGGGCAGCCAGGAGCGGCTGGACAATCTGGCGGAGCTGAAACAGGCCATCTATGACTATGAGAATTCCTGCGGCGAGGAGGCGACCCTGCCCCACTATCTGAGCCATGTGGCTCTCATGACTAACCAGGACGCGGGGGAGACCCCGGACCGAGTGAAGCTCATGACCGTCCATGCGGCCAAGGGCCTGGAGTTTCCCGTGGTGTTCCTCTGCGGCATGAACGAGGGAATCTTTCCCTCCCGGAAGATCCGCACCTACCCCGCCATGGAGGAGGAGCGCCGTCTGGCCTTTGTGGCCATCACCCGGGCAGAACGCGCCCTGTTTCTGACCGAGGCGGAGGGGCGGAACCTGGACGGCTCACCCCGCTATCCCTCCCGCTTTGTGCTGGATGTGGACCCGGAGCTGATCCAGTACACCGTCCCGCCCAGACAGGGCCTCATTGAGGATGCAAGGGCCTATGCCGCCGCCTCGGAGGCAGCGCTGCAGACAGCCCCGGAGGACGCGATCCTGCCCGAGGGGACCCGGGTGCGCCACTCCGTTTTCGGTCCAGGCACCGTGGTGGGGGAGGATGCGGAGAAGCAGGCCCACGTGATCCAGTTTGATTCCATGCCCACGCCCCGGACCATCACCTGGAAGGCGAAGCTTGAGATTATGTAAACTGCCTTGGCGCTGACACCATGGAGATTTCATGTATTATTACAAAAAATGCCAGGTGTCCTTTTTATTGGATACATGCTGTGGTATTATTAAATGAGATCAGAACTTTGTAGAGGAGCTGGAATGTATGGATTACCAATTGGATATGTTATCACTGCTTGAAAAAGAAAAAGAAAAAGTTCTAGATGGAGCAAAATTGGATGTTGTTCAGATGGAGTATCTTCAGACGCATTCCATGACATGGAGGGAGCTTTTCTCTGGATTTGACTCCATTAAAGCAATTACTTATTCTTCTGGAATCAATTTCATATATCAGCTTTTGGACATGTTTGAGGAAGCTGAGATTATTTTCGGCTATGAAGGTGTGTTGTCTTTCAGTGTTCAGGAAATCTTTGCTTACCAGGGGAAAATGTTGGAAAGATTAAGGAAGACAGGGAAAACGAAAGAGGAACTGCTTCAGCGAATGGAAGATGGGAATGTCCATTTTTATGTAGCTCATGATCAATTATCACATGAAAAAATATATCTATTACGTTCAAAAGATGGAAGGAAACGTGTGATTACCGGTTCTGCCAATATGTCTTTCAATGCTTTTGGAGGTTTTCAGAGGGAAAGTATTCTTTATGTTGACGGTGAGAATGCCTATGACTGGTATTCAGGGATTTATGAAGAGTTGCTTGCAGAGAGTGTTGACGAAATCACGATAAAAGCGCTCCTGAATGCGGATGCAAATGAAAATATTGATGAGCTTCCTATTTCAAACACAGTCAAGCTTAAAAAAGTTATTGCAATTGAAACAAACACGGATGCGGCGGAAGAAGTAAAATTTGTTTTAGATGTTAGAAAACAGGCTGACAAACTTGCTCCTATGATGCCAAAAAGTGAAAAGAAAACAAAGCGAACATTAATTTCAGCGGACCAAATCGTAAAGGCAAAGAGAACCATACACAGTAATGCTGTAAAAGAGAGAGAACAAAGAAGTGTTTATCCGCAGTTGGATGTAGATTCTTTTGCGCAAACGGTTACCTTGAATGGAGAAACTCTTGATTTAAATCCTAGCAGAGAGGAAATTCAAAATGACGTAGACTTGTTTTTAAAATATATGGACGGGTATAGCAAATTCCATGGTGACTATCATGGAATGCAGTTTCGATATTTTGAATTTGCTAACTGGTTTTTTTGTTCCCCTTTTATGGCAACGATGCGAGATATGGCGGCAAGATTTGATCAACAACGTTTACCCTATCCCGTTTTCGGGTTGGTTTATGGACAAAGTAAAGCAGGAAAGACGAGTTTCCTTGAGACTCTTTTGAAAATGATGATTGGACAAAAACCAAAGATATCGGCACCAGACTTTACCCGATCCAGTATTGAAAACTTAAAACGCATTGTTCATGGTGCGCCGATCATCGTAGATGATCTTACAAATACGAGATTTAATACACATGCCATCGAAACAATAAAAAATGATGATTTTGGCATTGCGGATCATCTTCAGAACTATTCTGCGGTTGTAATCAGTGCAAATGAAGATGTTAAAGCGGTTGCACCAGAGGTGATACGAAGGACTGTTATTTGTCGCGTGGAAGCCGGGCTCACGAATACAGAAGTAATGAAAAGTAATGTAGTTCGAACGGTTCAGCAAAAAATAGGAACAGCTTTCTATCGAGAGTACCTTAGAAGAATGTTGGAAATAATGCCGGAACTAATCAATCAAATCAAAGATGAAGAAACTGAGGCTCCGGATATCCTTATGCGATCATCCCAGATTATTGTGGAAATCATTTGTGATCACTGTGCAGATATACCTGATTACATTCAGACATTGACTCTTGAAAACTACTTTAGTGAGCATGTCACTGGGAAGTATGCAATTAAAACAATCCAAAATGCATGGAAAACTAGCCGGAAATCATTTGTCGTCAATTCAAGCAACAATGAGCTTCGATATAATGCAGGCGTTCCATATGAAGCAGACCGATTAATGAAAGAACTTCCTGAGACGCTGGAGGCGCACAAATCAAGGGAGTGGGTAGTTATGAATCTAGATGAAGCTAAGCGGTTTTTTGACATAGATTTCCGGCGTAAATTTTTTTGGCGTTCTTAACCAGTTCACTACTTTTCGGTTGCAAAAGATGGCTGCAAGGCCTGTCCCAATTATGGGACAGGCCTTGTGCTAGACTATCGGTGTAAGGAAGGGGATAAACTTCTCTTGACTGTGAGAAAATTTCCCTCTACAATGAGCATGAAACAGCCAGGGGCTGTGCGAAGGAGGAGAAGCCATGACACGGTTTGGTGAAAAGTTGAAGGAGGGCCGCTCAAGGCTGGGGCTGGGCCAGGAGCAGCTTGCGGAGCTCTGCGGCGTTACCCGGCGGACCATCGTCTCCTATGAGACGGGCGGCAAGCTGCCCCGGCCCAGGACCCTGCAGCGGCTTTCGGAGGTTCTGATGGTGACCCAGCGCTATCTCACCACGGACAGCTGTGACGATCCCCGGGCGGGGATCGAGGAAGAACCGCATCTGAACGAGGCCATGGAGGCCTTCGGCCGCCGGGGCGCCGACGAGATGGCGGCCCTGCTGCGGCAGAACCAGGCCCTCTTTGCCGGCGGCAGCCTGTCGGAGGAGCAGAAGGATCTGTTCTATGAGGCGGTCACCAAGGCCTATTTTCTCAACAAGCAGCGGGCCCGGGAAAAGTTCGGCGCCCGCTCGGACACCTGAACCCCGAACCGAAAGGTGGTGGGAACATGAATCGTTCGGAACAGCGGATCGTCGCTGCTGCCCGGCGGGTCCGCGGCCTGTGTCCCTCCCTGGAGGCGGAGGCGCTCTGCGCCGCACTGGATGTGAGCCTGCTGCGCACGGACCTTGGGACGGAGGCGGACAGCATCAAGGGATTTCTGCTCCGCTCCAACCGCTGCAGTACGGCGGTGATCAATTCCGCGCTGCCGCCGGAGCTGCAGCGGGTGATCCTGTTTCATGAGCTGGGGCACGCGGTTTTGGGCCATCCCCAGGGCCTGGTCCATACATTTATGGAGCGGTACCTTTATCAGAGCCAGGTTTCCAGCCAGGAGAACGAGGCCAACTTCTTCGCCGCGGAGCTGCTGCTCACCGACGAGGAGACTCTGGAAATCCTGAGCCATGTGCCCTTTGACCAGGCAGCGGCCAGCCTTCGGGTCCCGCCGGAGATCCTGGATTTCAAATGCCGCATGCTGCAGAAGAAGGGGCTCATGGCCTACGAGGACCGCCTCCGGGCGGTCACCAGCGACTGCCTTCGGCGGGTCTGCATGGAAGGAGGCGCAGCATGCTGCCAAGAGAGTTTTATCTAGTCTCCGGACTGGAGCTGGCCCCGCGGCTTCTGGGGCAGATCCTCTGCAGCCGCACGCCGGAGGGCGTGACAAAGGGAAGAATCGTGGAGGTGGAGGCCTATCTTGGCCCCAATGACCGGGGTGCCCACTCCTACGGAGGCGTCCCCACGCCCCGGACGCAGATCCAGTACGGCCCCGGCGGCTACAGCTATGTGTTTCTCATCTACGGCATGCACAGCTGCATGAATGTGGTGGCCGCCGGTCCCGGTCAGCCGGAGGTGGTGCTTCTGCGCGCCCTGGAGCCTTTGGAGGGCCAGGCGCTGATGGCAGCGCGGCGAAACAGCGGGGATCTGTGCGCAGGACCCGGAAAGCTCTGCAGGGCCATGGGCATCACGAAGGCCTGGAACGGTCTGGACCTCTGCGGGGACCAGCTCTGGCTGGAGGCGGGCGAGCCGGTGCCGCCGGAGAACATCGCCCTCTCACCCCGGGTGAACATCGACTACGCGGGCGCTGACGCAGCTCGCCCTTGGCGATTTTTCGTGAAGGATTCGCCTTTCGTCAGCAAGGTGCCTGCTCGCTTCGCGCCGGTGGGGACCCTGGCGGAGAAGACGGAAGGGTTTTATGAATAGCCCTTGCAACAAATGCTGCCCGGAAGGGCAGCATTTGTGTTTTCAGCGGGGATAATCTTCCTCTCCGGGCAGCGGAATCACCTCCGCTGTGACGCCGGGGAGAAACTTGTATTCATAGTGAAGTTCCTGGACATGCTCCTGGCGCAGAAAACGCGCTGTCATCACATTATCTGCATCGTCATATTCCCACTGCCGGGTGAGAAACAGCTCCCCGTCATAGAAGGTTTTCGCTTCGATCAGCCGGTTTTCCGGATCGTAGCGGAAGAGAACCTCTGATAGCAGGGGTTCTGTTCCATCATAGGAGCAGCGCCAGATCCGCTCCTCCAGACAGCTGCCGGAGGGATTCAGAAGGCGCTCTGTGCGCAGAGTTTTCCGCGCATTTTCAAAGCGGGCATCCGCCAAAGTGCAGTTCCCGTCCTGGTCATAGAAGCGTGTGATATGGCGGGAGAAATCCACCGGCGTGTTTTCCAATTTTGGAATGCTATGACGGATCCCTGCTTCGTCGTAGAGAAAGACGTCAGACGGAAGCTGGAGCCATGCGACATAATAGTTAACATAATCTGTGAGATTTCCATCGGAATCATATTCCCATTGCTCCCACAGCCGCACCGGTCCGGACTCGGTCTCCGGGTCCACACTGCGGGTCATATGCTCGATTTTCCGTCCCGCCTCGTCATAGGCTGTTTCCTCGATCTCGTCCGGGATCCGGGAATCGCCGGTGTAGTGGAACCTGCGGATCGGGTTTCCCAGGCTGTCATAGAGGAATTCCGTGCGCCATGTGACCTGCTCCGATACAAAGCGCTCCTCCAGGATCCGTCCCTCTGGGGAAAGCCGACGGTAGACGTCCGTTCGGAAGGGGTCTGGTTGGGCTGCAGATGCGTCGCTTTCGTAGTGATAGTCGACCCAGTTCCAGTCATGATTCCAGTAGGATGCGCCCTGACGCAGAAGCTGCCCGGCATCATCGTACTCCCAACGCTTTTGGGTGTCCTCCCAGCCGATGTCCGTCATCCGCACGTCATGGCGCGCAATGAGGCGCCCCGCGTCATCGTAGGCAAGGCTGCTCTCCGTCCGGATGGGTTCGCCGTCAACTGTCGCGTACATATGGACGCAGACCCAGGAGCCCTCCTGCGTTCTGCTCGTGCAGCCGGAGAGCAGCAGAAGCAGCGGCAAAAGAAGCAGGTATCGGCGCATGAAAAATCCCTCCCGATGGTTTTCTGTCTTAGAAAACGATCCGGAAGGGAGAATTGCAACAAACAGCAAGACGCTTTGGAGGCTTGCATAAAAAACACAGGCCCCATTTGGATACTTTGTCAGCCCCAGAAGTCGGGGAACAGGAGCTCAGAGACGATCTTCAGGGTCAGCAGCACCAGGACCACCACCACGGTGGGGCGCACGATGCGGCTGCCGTTCTTGATGGTGACGCCTGCGCCCAGGAAGTGCCCTGCGATGGAGCCCACGGCGCAGACCAGGCCCACACCCAAAAGCACCGTCCCGGCGGAAAAAGCGGTGATGAGGCTTCCGATGTTGGACGCCAGGTTCACGATCTTCACGCCTCCCGCCGCTGCGCTTCGCGCCATGAAGGACAGCAATTCACAAAAAACAGGGAAAATGAAATGATTCCTGCAAAACAGAGGGGTTATAAGGGATTTTTATGGAGGAATTCAAATTTCTAATTTGCATTTGAGAAAAATGGGACATACAATACAATAAACGATAACTTTTCAGAGAGGGGGTGCGCGGATGCGGCAGGAGGAACTGTTTGCGAGATGTAGCATTTCCAAGGCCATCCTGAGACTGGCGATTCCGACGGTGATCGGGCAGATGATCTTCGTCCTATACAACATGGCCGACACCTTTTTCGTGGGCCTCGTGGGCAGCGACGAGCTGCTCAGCGCCGTGACCGTGTGCATGCCCACCTTCCTGTTTCTCTCGGCCATCGCCAACCTCTTCGGCGTAGGCGGCGCCAGCGTCGTTGCCAGGGCCATGGGGGCTGGCCAAACTTGCCGCGTGGGATCCGCGGCGGCTTTTTCTTTCTGGGGCTGCTTGACTGTGACCCTCCTCTATGGCCTGGCAGCGCTGTTGGGACTGGACGGTCTGGTGGACCTGCTGGGCGGCACCCATCCCCAGGTGCACCACTATGCCAGGCAGTACCTGCTCTGCACTGTCATCGTGGGTGGCGCGGCAACCTCTATGAGCCTACTGCTGTCCCACCTGATTCGCGCCGAGGGGCGGGCCGTCCATGCCAGCGTGGGGATTGCCCTGGGCGGCCTGCTGAACATTGCCCTGGACCCCCTGTGGATGTTCGTGCTTCTGCCGCCGGGCCAGGAGGCCCTGGGCGCAGCCATCGCTACCACCCTGTCCAACTTCGTCAGCCTGGTCTACTTCGCCGTGGTGCTGCTGGTTCTGCGGAAGCAGTCGGGCCTTGGTTTCCGCTTTTCAAGAGAGATGTTCTGTGATAGAATACCTGCAGAGGTCATGAGCGCGGGGATCCCCGCCTGCGTCATGACGCTGTTTGAGAACATCTCCTACGCGGTGCTGGATAAGCTCATGTCCCTGTCCGGGGTGGCATATCAGGCGGGCATCGGCGTGGCGAAGAAGATCAACATGCTCGCCCACTGCGTGGTTCGGGGCATCGCCCAGGGCGCCCTGCCTCTGATCGCCTACAACTATTCCTCCAGGGCCCGGGAGCGGCTCCACTCCGCGGTGCGCCTGAGCCACTGGCTGGCCGTGGGAACCGCCGCCGTCTGCACGGTGGCAAGTTTGCTTTTCGCCCGGCAGCTCACGGGCCTGTTCATCCGAGGGACCACGGACTCCCTCCGGGCCGCGTCAGCCTTCCTGCGCATTCTCTGCCTGGGCGCGCCCCTGTCCGCCAGCGCCTATACGGTGATCTCCTTTTTCCAGGCGGTGGGGGAGGGACGCAAATCCTTTCTGCTGGCGATTTTGCGCAAGGGCCTGGTGGACATTCCACTGATGTTCCTGCTGCGGCGGATGATTCCCATCTATGGCATCGTCTGGGCTACGCCCCTAGCCGACGGCCTCTGCTGCCTGGCGGCCGCACTCCTGCTGCGTCGGTACCTCGCCCGGCTTCGTCTGGAAACCCCAATCTGAGAGGAGGCGTCCCTCGTGATCGACACAAGACTAAACTCCTTGCTTAAGGTGGTGGAGACGGGGAGCTTTACCAAGGCGGCGGAGCAACTGAGCCTGAGTCAGCCCGCTGTGAGTCAGCACATCCGTCAACTGGAGGAGACCCTGGGCGTGAAGATCTTCAAGCACTCCCACAACCGGGTGCATCTGACCCGGGAGGGGGAGCTGGTGGTGGAATACGCCCGCCGCGTGGCGGCTCTGTATCGGAACCTGGAGCAGACTCTGAAAAATGAGCGGGAGCAGATCCGCTCCCTGACCATTGGCATCACCCACACTGCCGAATCCGGCGCCATCATCGAGGCCCTGGCGGACTACGTGAGCGACTACGAGGATCTGAACCTGAAGATCGTCACCGGCACCACAGATCAGCTTTACGCCATGCTGAAGAACTTTGAGCTGGACTTCGCCTTTGTGGACGGCCCCTCGCCCGACGGCGCGCTGGAGGACATCTTCCTGGACACAGACAGCCTGGTGCTGGCCGTGAGCCCCACCCACCGCCTGGCGGATCGGGAGCGGGTCACCCTGGAGGAACTGCAGGAGGAGCGGCTGATCCTGCGCCCCGTGGGTTCCAACACCCGCAACCGCTTTCACGCAGCCCTGGAGAGCCGGAACCTGAGCCCAGAGGCCTTCAACGTGGCCATGGAGATCGACTCCGTGGCGACCATCAAGGATCTGATCCGCCGGGGCTTCGGCGTGTCCGTGCTGGCAAAGAGTGCCTGCATGGATGAGCTGCGCAAGGGCAAACTGTGGGTGCTGGAGATCGAGGGCCTGAGCCTGGAGCGCAGCATCTACGTGGCCTATCCCAGGTCCTTCCGCCACCCGGAACTGCTGCAGGGAATTGTGGAGCAGTACCACCGGATGCAGCGCAGCGCCCCCAAAAACGGCGGGGCGATCTGATGGGGCGCCGGACCGCCCGCCTGAGCGTTGGGCGGGGCTCCGCGGAAATCGATTGGAATGGAAAAGGACCCGGACTCCTTGAGCCCGGGTCCTTTTATGACGCAGATCAGCGCAGCGGGGTCCGGGAGGGGTGCGCCAGAGCCCGCCTCCCCATCAAAATCCCCTTCCGGGATGTCCTCTGTCATCGAGAACATCCCGGAAGGGGAGAAGCAGCGGGAGGGAGATCCTTGGATGGTTGCACAAAAAGCGCGAACTGCACTTGTGCGGCTTGTCAACCCCAGAAGTCGGGGAACAGGAGCTCAGAGACGATCTTCAGGGTCAGCAGCACCAGGACCACCACCACGGTGGGGCGCACGATGCGGCTGCCGTTCTTGATGGTGACGCCCGCGCCCAGGAAGTGCCCTGCGATGGAGCCCACGGCGCAGACCAGGCCCACACCCAGAAGCACCGTCCCGGCGGAAAAAGCGGTGAAGAGGCTTCCAATGTTGGACGCCAGGTTCACGATCTTCACGCCGCCTGCGGCGTGACGGGTATCCAGCTTGGCCAGGCGCACAAACAGAAGCATGAGAAAGGTCCCGGTGCCGGGGCCGTAGTAGCCGTCATAGGCGCCTACCACCAGGGCGGAGCCCCAGACGATCAGCGCCTGCCGGACCGGATCCATGGGCTCCGGCTCCTCAGGCCAGCGCTTGGTGCGCAGGGTCAGATAGGCAACCACAGGCAGCACAAAGAGCAGGATGTACTTCAGAACCACAGCGGGCGTGCGCAGCTGGAGCCAGGTGCCGCCGGCTGCCCCCAGCAGGGCCAGCGCCACGGCGGGAAGGAACAACTTCCAGTTTACATAACCATTCTTCGCGAAGCGCCCGAAGGAGAAGATGGTCCCCAGGCAGGAGGAGAGCTTGTTGGTGCCAAAGACGTTGTAGATGGGAAGGCCGCTGAGTCCGATCAGATAGGTGGGCACGCTGATAATGCCGCCGCCTCCGGCAATGGCGTCCATAAAGGAGGCCAGGAATACGCCGCAGGCCATCAGCAGCACCACCCACAGGGCGACGCCGTTCAGGCGGACCGAGGTCAGAAAGGAGAACATGGGATCACTCCACATTGAACATGAGCACAGGAGTGCCCACGCTGGCAACATTATAGATTTTCTCCATGGGCTCCGTGGGTGTGTTCACACAGCCGTGGGAGCCATTGGTTTTGTACTGCGCCCCGCCGAAGATGCTGCGCCAAGAGGCGTCGTGGATGCCGTAGGCCCCATGGACGCCCAGCCAGTACTTGACAAACACGGCATAGTCCGGACCGATGAGCCACTCGTTGGGAGATTTGCTTTGCAGGCGCCAATATCCGGGAGGCGTGCTGTGGCCCCAGGGCAGGCCGGTGACCACGGGCGTGGAGGCCACCAGCTCATCATTCTGGAAGCAGCTCATGGTCTGGTTGGCGATGTCCACCTCGATGTAGGTGCCGGAGATGGAGAAGGGATTCCCCGCCCAGTCAAAGCTGTCATAGCGGGCCTCGATGGGATCCTGGGACAGGGTGCAGAGGGCTGCCTCCAGATCCTCCAGCAGGGCGTCCTCGTCCAGCCGGCTGGAGACGGTGAGGAAGGGAATCTCCACCTTTCCAGCGGAGTGAGAGGTAAAGCGGTAAGGCCCTCGGTCCTGGTTGGTCTCCTCCGCCCAGGCGTCGATCATAGCCTGAGCAGCCTCCTGGTCCAAGCAAAGCTTTCCGGAATCGTCCAGGAACAGCAGCTGATCCGCGGCGGGGCCATCCAGACGTTTTTCCGTCGTCCAGAGCTCCACGGGGAGGCTGTAGTCTGCAAGCTGCTCCTGCAGGACCTTGTCCAGGTCGATCTGATTGTGCTCTATGGTCTGGGAAGGGGGCAGATAGGGGTCGCAGTCTGTCAGCTCAAATTGCAGCTGCTGGGGCGCGTCGGAGAAGGCAAGTTCCGAAACCGCCTCGGTCAGCGCGGCGCGGACCGTCTGCTCATTAAGCTCCGTGCCCGGAATCTCCGGCCGAAGGACGAAGCCGTCGCCGGTGAAGAAGGGCGTGCAGTCCACAGCCTTGCGCCGGGGCACCGCATCCAGATCCTCCAGCACCGCGTCAAAGCGCACGTCCTGCGTGGGGATCTCCCCCAGCTGAGGCTGGAAATCCTGCCGCTCCAGCTGGGCAAGCTGCTCCTCCTGGGAGAGCTGGCTGAAATCCTTTTCTGAGAGCAGGTCCGGGGCCTGGAACGCTGATTCCAGTGCGGTATCGGCGCTTTCCTCCAGCCCCAGATCGGAGAGGTGGTACACACCGATGGGCCGCCCGTTCTCGGTGACAGTGAGGGTGCTCTCCTCCGCGGCGCGGTCCAGGGCCTCATATTGCGCATGGATGCGCGTGTGGATGCCCTGTGCCTGGGCAAGGCTTGCCTCCAGGGCACGGACGTTATGATGATGTATTCCAAGCCCCGAGGCCGTTGCCGCGGCAGCAGCCGCCACTGCAACCAGGGGGATCCAAATCTTCTTTTTCATAGTTCCCTCCAGCGGGATGATTTGCAGCAGAGCCGCTCTTTTAGTATATCACGCATTTTGTCGAAAAACAGCCCCTTTCTGTTTTTTTCTTGCCTGACTTTTCCAGCGCTGACAGAGAAGGAAGCAGCCGCTTCGAGCGGCTGCTTCCTTAAAGTGTGTGGAGTTGTTCTTCCAGATTCCGGACCGTCTCGGCAATGCCCCAGGCGCCTGCGGCTTCCAGCTCCGACCGGGTTCCATAGCCGTAGAGAACGCCAAGTGTCCGGATGCCGCAGACGGCGGCCCCCAGAACATCATGCTCCCGGTCGCCGATCATGAGGCAATCTTCCGGATCTGCCCCGGTCAGATCCAGGGCCGCCTGGACCACAGCGGCCTTGGTGGCCTTGCGCTCGTCCATGCTGGCCCCGGAGACAAAGGAGAAATACCGGGCCAGATCATAGTGGGAGAGGATCGTCTCCGCGTAGGGCTGGGGCTTGGAGGTGGCCAGGACCAGGATCTTGCCCATGTCCCGCAATCCGGAGAGCAGATCCTGAATGCCGGGATAGACGGCGTTTTCAAAGATGCCGGTCTCGGCGTAGTATTCCCGATAGGCCGCGACAGCGTCCAGCGCCTTCTCCGGAGAAAAGCCGAAGAAGCGCTGGAAGGAATCCGTCAGAGGCGGGCCGATGAAGCAATAGAGCGCCTCCCGAGGCGGAGGCTGGATGCCGAAGCGCCGCAGGGCATAGCTGACGGAGTTGGTGATGCCCAGGCCCGGATCTGTCAGCGTCCCGTCCAGATCGAAGAACAGGTGCCTCATGCAGGATCCTCCCAGGGCGTGTAATACAGATTCCCCAGAGCGGGGGAGAGGCTCACGCCGGAGCCGGACTGGACATAGACCGCGTACTGCTTGAACAGCAGGGGATAGAAGAGTCCTTCCTTCAGAATCGCCTCATAGAGGGTGTAGTAGTTGCCGCCGTTTTCCAGCGCCAGCTCACATTTGAGCAGCAGATCCTCCCGGTTCATGCCGCGGAGGCACAGCTCGCTTCTGGGATCAAAGAAGGCGGACAAATCTCCGTCCGGACTCAGGGCGGTCTCTCCCAGGAAGAGGTCATAGCTGCCCTGCAGCAGGGCGCGGCGGTAGTCTGCGCTGTTGAGGGCGCGGATGTTGAGCTCGATGCCGTAGTCCTGCAGGGTCGAGGCAATGCGGCGGGCCATCTGCAGCCGCTCCGGGTGTCCGGCGCAGACCAGCAGCGTGCCGCGGGCATCCAGATCCTTTTCTCCGGGGAAGTAGTCCAGAACGCCATCGGCATCGGAGTCGTGGATCTCGGCGTCATTCAGCATCGTCCAGTATTTTTCCGGATCGTAGCTGTAGCGCAGGGCCAGGGATCGGTCATAATGGGGGGAGGTGCTGGGACAGGGCAGTACCGTCGGATCAGCGAAGGAGCTGCAGAACTCCGCCACCAGAGTCTCCCGGTCGATGAGATAGGTAATGGCGGCGCGGAGGGTTTCGGAGCGAAAGAGACCGCTCTCCGTGTTGAAGCCCAGATACTGCATCTGCATGGTGTCGCAGGCGTAGAGATCTGAGGCGCAGTGATAGATGGGCCCGGTCTCCCCGTTGGGATCCACACAGGCCAGCAGGATCCGTCCGTCTGTAAAGGCAGCGCAGATCTCATCCGCTGAGGAGGCCTCCCGCAGGCGGACCCGGCTTCCCAGATCCACAGCGTCGGCGCCCATCCAGTAGCTGTCAAAGCGAAGCAACCGTTTGCCGGAGCGTTTGTAGGGACCAGTGCCCAGGGGGCTGTCCGCGTCCACGTCCCTTGCCCGGACAATGGGGACATCCAGGATCAGGGGCAGGTCCTCGTAGGGGGTGTCCAGCTCGATGGAAACCGCGCCGGACTGGACGCTTACCACGCTGCGGATGTGCCGCAGGCGATAGGCATAGTAGCCGTCCCGCCGGGCTGCCTGCAGAGAGGCGATCACGTCCTGGGGGGAAAGGGCCGTGCCGTTGTGAAGCTGCACGCCGGACCGGAGATACAGGGTGTAGGTCCGCAAATCCGCGCTGACCTCAAAGCGCTCACAGAGCCGAGGCTGGGCTGTTCCATCCGGGCTGACGGCAAAGAGCCCCTCGTAGAGAAGGCCCAGCAGCTGCCGATTGACGCTGGTCTTGGCCCGATAGGGATTGAAGCTGTCACCCTGCGCATAGGCAAGGGTCAGATCCTGGGACCTGGCCTGCTCAGAGTCCTCCGAAGGGTCGGCACTGGGTTCTTCAACGATTGCAGCAGAGTCCGGCTCCGGTTCCTGCGCGCTCGGCGCAGTCCGGGTGCAGCCGGTGAGAAGCAGCAGCGCCAGCAGCAGCGCAAGGCCGCGAATACGGTGCATGAGACCACCTTCTTTCGTGTCAAAGAGCGATCAGCGCGGCCAGAGAGCCCCGGCGGTCGCCCACCTTCCGATAGGACCAAAAACGATCCGGCGCGCAGGCGGTGCACGCGGCGCTCAGGTCCACATGGTCCGGGCACAGCCCGGCGCGAAGCAGCTCCAGGGAAATGAGCTGCTTGTTGTTTACATAATATTTGCTTCCCCGCATCTCAATGGCCTGCTCGGCAGCGTCTCCCAGCTGCGCGCGCATGGCCTGAGGCACATCGGAGTCGGTCTGGAAGCAGTCCTGGCAGAGGCTGGGACCAACAGCGGCCAGAAGAGCCTTCGGATCTGTGTCAAAGGCCTCCTGCATGGCCCGGACTGCCTTGCCGGCAATGTCCTGGGCAGTGCCTCGCCAGCCGGAGTGGACCGCCCCGATAGCCCGGTGCACCGGGTCATAGAGGAGAACCGGGGCACAGTCGGCGGAAAACACCACCAGGGCCGTGCCGGGGCTGTTGGAAATCAGGCCGTCCCGGGCCGCCGGGATGGGCTTCGTAAAGCCCTCGCCCCGGTTCTGGGGCCCAACCAGGGAGACAATGTCAGAGTGGACCTGCTTTGCAAGAATCAAATCCTTTGGCGAGACCTCCAGCGCCGCGCAGAAGCGCGCATAGTTCTCCCGCACATTTTCCTCCGAATCGCCTCGATGAAACCCCAGGTTCAGAGAGGCAAGGTCCCCCTCAGAGACGCCGCCGTGACGGGTGGAGAAGCCGTGCTTCACGCCGTCCAGCAGATCGGAGCGAAGCAGCTCCACGGGGCCAAAATAGTTAACATAAAAACTCATAAATTGGCCAGGTCCTTGTCCAGACAGCAGTTCTTGTACTTCTTGCCGCTGCCGCAGGGGCAGGGATCGTTGCGGCCAACTTTGATTTTCTTGACGATGGGCTGACGCTTGACGGTCTTGTCTCCGCCGCCCTCGCCGGTGACGGTGGCGACCTTCTCCCGCTTCAGCTCCTGCTCCTTGCGGATGCGCACGGCGAAGAGCCGCCGCACAGTCTCGGAGCGGATGGAGGCCACCATCTCCTCGAACATGTCATAGCCCTCCTGCTTGTAGGCGATGACAGGATCGTTCTGGCCAAAGGCCCGCAGATGGATGCCCCGGCGCAGATCGTCCATGGCGTCGATCTGGTCCATCCAGTACTCGTCCACCACCCGCAGGGTGATGACCCGCTCCACTTCCCGCATGACGTTCTCGCCGTACTCCTGCTCCTTGGCCTGGTAGGTTGCCTGGCAGAGAGCCTGGATGCGGTCACAGATTTCGGGGAACCGGAGATTGTTCAGCTCGTCCTGGGTGAGGGTGAAGGCGCCGGGGGCGAAGTAGAGCCCCTCAAAATGTCCGGCAAGCTCCTGGACCTGGGAGGCCTCGGAGAAGAAGTCGTTCTCGCCCAGAACGCTGCGCACGGCGTCCTCGATCACGCCACGGAGCATCCCCTGGATGCTCTCGCGCAGGTCATCGCCGTCCAGAACCTTCTGGCGCTGGGCGTAGATGACGGTTCTCTGGGTGTTCATGACGTTGTCGTATTCCAGCACGCTCTTACGGGTCTGGTAGTTCCGGCTCTCTACCTTCTTCTGGGCGTTCTCGATGGCGCCGGAGAGGATCTTCTGGTCGATGGGGGTGTCCTCGTCGATGCCCAGGGAGTCCATCATATTCTTGACCCGCTCCGCGCCGAACAGGCGCATAATGTCGTCCTCCATGGACAGGTAGAAGCGGGTCTTGCCAGGATCGCCCTGACGACCGGAACGGCCGCGCAGCTGGTTGTCGATCCGGCGGGATTCATGGCGCTCCGTGCCCACGATGAACAGGCCGCCCGCGTTGCGGACCTGCTCCGCCTCGGAGGCGATCTCCCGCTTGTGGCGCTCATAGGCCTCGGTGTAGGCGGCTCTGGCGGCCAGAATCTCAGGATCGGAGGTCTCGGCAAAGGAATTGGACTCCGCGATCAGCTCCTCGCTGAGGCCCTGACGGCGCAGATCGTCCTTTGCCAGGAACTCCGCGTTGCCGCCCAGCATGATATCAGTGCCGCGGCCTGCCATGTTGGTGGCGATGGTGACAGCGCCGAACTTACCGGCCTGGGCCACGATCTCCGCTTCCTTCTCGTGGTGCTTGGCGTTGAGGACGTTGTGAGCGATGCCGGCTGCCTTCAGAAGCTTGGAGAGCTGTTCGGATTTTTCAATGGAGATGGTGCCCACCAGCACGGGCTGGCCGATCTTGTGGCACTCCTCCACCTGGCGGATCACCGCCCGGAACTTGGCGGCCTCGGTCTTGTAGATCACATCCGGCAGGTCCTCCCGGATCACGGGCTTGTTGGTGGGGATCTCCACCACGTCCAGATTGTAGATGCCGGAGAACTCCTCAGACTCGGTGACAGCCGTGCCGGTCATGCCGGAGAGCTTGTTGTAGAGCCGGAAGAAGTTCTGGAAGGTGACCGTGGCAAGAGTCTTGGATTCGTTGGCCACCTGGACGCCTTCTTTGGCCTCAATGGCCTGATGGAGGCCCTCATTGTAGCGGCGGCCGTACATAAGGCGGCCGGTGAACTCATCCACGATGATGACCTCGCCGTCCTTGACCACGTAGTCGATGTCCCGCTTCATGACGCCCCGGGCCTTCATGGCCTGGTTGATGTGGTGCATCAGCGTGGTATTTTCCGGGGAGGAGAGGTTCTCTACCTGGAAATAGGCCTCTGCCTTGGCAATGCCCCGCGCCGTCAGGGAGACGGAGCGGGCCTTCTCGTCCACAAAGTAGTCGCAGTCGTAGTCGTCCTGGACCTCTTTTTCGTCCGTGGAGGTAAAGACCTGCTTTTTCAGACCCCGGACAAAGGCGTCCGCCTGGGAGTAGAGCTGGGTGGAGGCCTCGCCCTTGCCGGAGATGATCAGGGGCGTCCGGGCCTCGTCGATGAGGATGGAGTCCACCTCGTCCACGATGACGAAGTTGTGGCCCCGCTGGACCATCTCCTGCTTGTAGATGGCCATGTTGTCGCGCAGGTAGTCAAAGCCCAGCTCGTTGTTGGTGCAGTAGGTGATATCCGCCTGGTAGGCGGCCCGACGGGCGTCGGGGATCATGTCGTGGATGATGAGGCCCACCTTCAGGCCCATGAAGCGGTAGACCTTGCCCATCCACTCGCTGTCGCGCTTTGCCAGATAGTCGTTGACGGTGACGATGTGCACGCCCAGGCCGGTCAGCGCGTTGAGGTAGGCGGGCAGAATGGCCACCAGGGTCTTGCCTTCACCGGTTTTCATCTCCGCGATGCGGCCCTGATGGAGCACCACGCCGCCGATGATCTGCACGGGGTAGGGGCGCAGGCCCAGGACCCGGTCCGCCGCCTCCCGAATGGCAGCAAAAGCCTCGGGGAGAATGTCGTCCAGGGTCTCACCCCTGGCCAGGCGCTCCTTGAACTCCGGCGTCTTGGCCCGGAGCTCCTCGTCTGTCAGCCGACGATAGCTGTCCTCCAGATCCAGGACCTTCTGAACCTGGGGCATGAGCCGCTTGATCTCCCGTTCCGAGTGGGTCCCGAAGAGTTTTGTGAATAAGCCCATGAAAGAACTTCCTTCCGTATGATGATTCCGGCCGTGGCCGGGAATTGGCGTGAAAATGAAGAAAACGCAAAATACACCTTTCCTAGTATAGCACAAGCGGGGAGGGAAAAAAAGCAAAAAGATTGTGAACGCGCTGTAAAGTGTGGCCGGAGCGCCTTGATTTTGCGCCCACGGGGTGTTAAGATACGATTACTGTTGAGGCCGGAGCGGTCCGGCCATGAAATGAGGAATGGAAACCATGAAACATCGCAAGCTGATTCTCGCTGCGCTGGCTCTGTGCCTGCTGCTGACAGCCTGCTCCAAGAAGCCGTCCGGCGCCCAGAACCCGTCTGCCCCTGTCATTGATACAGAGGAGACGCTGTATCATACCTATTATACCTATCATCTGCTGGAAAACGGCGATGCGGAGCTTCTGCACTACTATGGCATGGAGGAGACCTGCGAGGTTCCCGCCTATGTGGAGAAGAATGAGAAGAGCGAGACTGCGGATGTGAAGGTGGTCTCCCTGGCGGACGGCTGCTTCGGCGGCAATACCTCCACGGTGAATATCATCATCCCCGACACGGTGGAGCGCCTGGGCGACAGCTGCTTCTATCAGTGCTCCGCGCTCAAAAGCGTCACCATTCCGGAGACGCTCAAGGAGATGGGCGACAACTGTTTCTATGAGTGCACAGCCCTGAAGGAGCTCTCCATCCCGGAGGGACTGGGCAAGGTCCCCGAGGCGGTCTGCTACGGCTGCTCCGCCCTGACCAGCGTGACCATCCCGGAATCCGCTACCGTGATCCCGGAATATGCCTTCTCTCACTGCGAGGCGCTGCGGAGTATCAACATTCCCGCCGGCCTGACGGAGATCGACGACTACGCCTTCTATGGATGCCGGAAGTTCAAAAGCTATGAGACGCCCCTGAGCGTCACCCGCCTGGGCAACGCCTGCTTCGCGGAATGCTCCATGCTCCAATCCGTCACCGTGCCGGAGACGGCGGAGCTGGGGGAGAGTGTGTTCTACAACTGCTCTGCCCTGCAGCAGGTCACCCTGCCGAAGAACCTGACCAGCATCCCAGCTGCGCTGCTCTACGGCTGCTCCACGCTGAAGGAGGTCGCGATTCCTGAGGGTGTCACCGAGATCGGTGAATATGCCTTTTTCCAGTGCGCCGGACTGACAGAGCTTGCCATTCCGGAGGGCGTCAATGCCATCGGCCAGTATGCCTTCGCCTCCTGCACGGGACTGACGAGCATGGTCCTGCCCGAGGGCGTCACCAAGCTTTCAGACGGCCTTTTCTCCGACTGCAGCGCGCTTGAGAGTGTGCGTACTCCCGGCCTGGTGGTCCGTCTGGGTGACTATGCTTTCTATAACTGCACCGCCCTTTCTGATTATGTGATTCCCTCCACGGTGAAGAATCTGGGCAATGCTACTTTTGCTAACTGCTATCAGCTCTCCAGCGCCGAGGTCCCTGACGCGGTGACCGAGCTTCCGGACTACTGCTTCTATGGCTGCGGCAATCTGACCGAGATCCACATCCCTACCGCCCTGGAGAGCATCGGCACCGGCTGCTTCTATGAGTGCATCAACCTGGGGGCTATCGACATTCCGGAGACCCTGCGCTCCCTGGGCGATCAGGCCTTCAGCTACTGCGTCAGCGTCAAGACCCTCCATATCCCCGACGGCGTCACGAAGCTGGGCACCAACCAGTTCTCGGACTGCTGGAGCCTTTCGGATCTGGTTCTTCCCGAGGGCCTTACCGCCATCCCGGATTACTGCTTCACCAACTGCTATGAGCTGAAGCTGATCCCGCTGGAGGACACCATCACCCAGTTGGGCGCCGGCTGTTTTGCCGGCTGCGGCGGTGTGAAGGAGTTCCAGCTTCCCGCCGGAATCACGCAGATCCCGGAAAACGCCTTCTATGGCTGCTCCGGTCTGGACGAGATGACCCTTCCCGAGGGAATCACCTCCATCGGAGAAAACGCTTTCTACTCCTGCCTGGGCCTGAAACGGCTCACCATCCCTGCCAGCGTCACGGAGATCGCGGACAATGCCTTTGAGGGCTGCGAGGAACTGAGCCTGGACTGCGAGCCCGGTTCCGCCGCCGCCAGCTTCGCTGCGGAACATGAGATCCCCTTGTTTGAGAAGAGCGAGGAGTAACGCCTGTAAAAAACGCTCCACCGGCCTGAGCCAGTGGAGCGTTTTTTATTGGATTCCCATGATGCGTTTTTCGTGCTTGCCCATTTTGGGAACTGCCGTCGGGTCCGGAGTCTCGATCTCCAGAATGTAGTCCTGCCAGGCGTTGACGACCCTGGTCACGCCGTACTGCCGCTCCCGCTGGAACTTGCCGCCGGTGTAGTTGGCGTGGACATGGCCATGGACCATGTACTTGGGCTGGTAGCGATCCAGAAGCTCCAGGAAGGCTGCAAATCCCCGATGAGGAAGGTCCTCGTCGTCGCCCACGCCTTGGGGGGGAGAGTGGGTCAGAAGCAGGTCAAAGCCCTTGCTCTTCCACAGCCGGAAGCGCAGCTTCTTAATGCGCCGGGCCATCTCCTTTTCTGAGTACATGGTGTACTCCGGCGTATGGGGACGGTAGCGCATGCTTCCGCCCAGCCCCAGAATGCGCAGACCCTGGAAGCTGTAAATGGTGTCCTCAATGCACTCGCAGCCCTCCGGCGGCTCCTTTTCGTAGCGCCCGTCGTGGTTGCCGTGAACATAGAGGATGGGAGCGTGGGTGAAGCAGGTGAGGAAGGACAGATACTCCGCAGGCAGGTCTCCGGCGGAGAGCACCAGATCTACCCCCTCCAGCCGTTCCGGACGGAAATATTCCCAGAGACGAGGCGCCGGCTCGTCAGCAAGCAGCAGGATCTTCATGTGGGATCCTCCCCGGCGGAAATACGCCGCGCCTGCTCCCGGACCTGGTCGGCCCGGGCCTCTTCGCCCTGAGCACGGAGCCGCGCCTCGATCTCGTGGGCGTGCTCCCGCAGATACTGTTCATGACGGATGCGGCCATAGGACAGACTGGCGGGAGTGATCACGTCTTCCAGACCCAGGAAGGAGACAATGGGCTGGGCCTCCGGCTTGAGCTCGTCGCGCACGGGGATATGGCCGATGATGCCCCGGCAGAGGAAATCCATGTTGTTGACATCCCGGGGCGGCAGCATATCGCTGACATCGCTTCTGAGCTGGCCTTCCTGGTCGTAGATAGGTCCGCGGAAGGGGTTGAAGCGGTTGGCCTGGAGCTGGTCCCGGACCGCACCAACGATGTTCTTGGTCCCGGGAGGGACATTCCGGGACAGGGCAATGTCGATGGCTCCGGAGGACAGGCCCCACCAGTAGTTCAGGGTCTGGGCGCCGTCGGTGAGCTCGTTCCACTGTCCCCGCAGAATGGAGTTGACAAGGGACTCATACAGGATGCCCCAGTTCCACAGAGGCATGGCCAGGTTGATCTGATCCAGACCTTCCATCTGGTACAGGCCGAAGTGGCGGGAACCAGAGGAGGGGGCGCTCAGATCCCGGTTGCAGATGGTGGTGATCCCCTCCCGGATGAAGAAGTCCCCGGGGGTATCGTCCTTGAGGCAGCTCCATGTGAGGAAGACCTCCGCGTCGGGGTTGACAGCCTGGACACCCAGGGTGAAAGCGTTGATGCTGGCCAGAGTCCCGCGAATGGGATAGTCCGCCACATAGCCAACCCGGCCGTCCCGGGTCACGGCTCCGGCGATCATGCCCAGCAGATATTTGACCTCGAACATGCGCAGATAGTAGGAGCGGATGTTCGCATAGACCGTGTAGGGCGAGCAGACTAAGAAACGAAGCTTGGGATTGTCGATGGCCAGGTTGGAGATTGCGTACATGTAAATGGGAGACGTCAGGAAGAAGGTATCGTAGCCCTCCTCCATCAGAGCCTGCACCGCCTCCACCGCCTTGTGGGGCGGGATGTGTTCCCGGATGGCGGTCTGGACCCGGTCCCCGAAGACCTCCTCCAAATGCTGACGGCCCATCTCATGGGCATAGTCCCAGCCGGAGTCGCTGACGGAGGAATCATAGAGGAAGGCAGCCTTCACCTGGGTCGGAGTGGACTTGAACAGGTCCGTCAGCTTCCATCCGCTCTCCTCCTGGGGCATCATGGACAGGGAGGGGTTGGCGGCCCGGGCGGCAAACTCCTTGCGCAGCTTGGAAATGTTTTCTTTGAGCTCCGTCTTGGTGGATTTCACCAGAGATTCCTTGCGGAAGAAATCCAGATAGAGCAGCATGGCGTCGGCAGGGGGAAGCACCTGAGTCGCCCCGGTGATTTGCCGATAGACCTCGGCCCAGCGATAATAGGCGGCGCGCAGATCCTGCACATCGTCCTGCTTCCACTCTGCCCCCGGCTGATAGCCAAAGTGGAGGGCGAGCTGCGGGAAACGGCCAACCTCCTCAAACCAGAGGAAATTGACCCGGGTCGCGCCGTAGAACTGTAGAAATTCGTAGTAAATGCGGTTTTCCTTCTCGTCGCTGCGCCGGGGAACATAGCGGGTGACGGTGGCCTCCACGGTGAGGCCGCCCAGGAACTTGCTGACGCTGACCCGCTTGTTGCCCTCCACCACATAGAACCGGTTCAGATATTCCAGCAGAATGGGAGGCTCCCGCAGGCCGTCAGAGGCCATGGAGTCATAAAGATGGCCCCATTTGGTGGCAAACTCCGTTCCCTCGCCCAGCAGGGGCATGAAGTTTGCCGCAAAGGCGGAGGTGCGGCCAGCGGTCGCCGTGCCCACGATCCGATCCAGGGGAACGTCCACCAGACCCAGGGATACTCTTGCGTCGATGGTCACACCCTCCAGAATGTCATCCAGGACGGGAAGATAGGGAGATTCGTTTTTTTGCAGCCGGGCGTGCGCTTCCTTCTCGCCCAGCTTCTTTGCGCGTTCATAATGCTCTGCAGACATGGCAATTCCTCGTCTGCTTCCGCAAAAAATCAGCGGAAACATCTTTCTTTTTTGATAGATCTTGTATATATTATAAAAGAGAAAAGACCATTCGTCAATTTGGGAGTGATAAAATGTCAGCATTGGATCGTTTTTTGCGCTATGTCGTCATCGACACCCAGTCCGATGAAGCGTCCAAGACCAAGCCCTCCAGCCTGAAACAGCTGGAGCTTTCCCGTCTGCTTCTCAAAGAGATGGAGGAACTTGGCCTGGAGCGTCTGAGAATGGACGAAAACGGCAATGTGTTTGGAGAGCTGCCTGCCACTGTGGAGGGTGTTCCCGCTGTTGGCCTGGTGGCCCATGTGGACACCTCCGACGCGGTCTCCGGCAAGGATGTGAAGCCCCGCATCGTCCGCTATGAAGGCCAGGCCTTTGAACTCTCGCCCGGCATCGTCATGGATCCTGCCCAGGTTCCGGAGCTTGCCGAGGTGACGGGGGAGGAACTGGTGGTCACCGATGGAACCACCCTGCTTGGCGCGGATGACAAGGCCGGCGTGGCCGAGATTCTGGACGCGGTGGAGCAGCTGCTCGCCTCCGGCCGTCCCCATGGCCGCATCGGCATCGCCTTCTGCACCGATGAAGAGGTGGGCCGGGGTACCGAGGGCTTTGATGTGCCAGCCTTCGGCTGCGAATATGCCTACACGGTGGATGGCGGCGCCCTGGGAGAGATCGAATATGAGAACTTCAACGCCGCCTTCGCGCGGGTCCTGGTCCAGGGCCGCAGCGTCCATCCCGGCTCTGCCAAGGGCGTTCTGCGCAACGCGGGCACGGTGTTTACAAAGTTCCATGCTCTGCTGCCCCAGGACAAGACCCCGGAGACCACCGAGGGCTATGAGGGCTTCCTCCATCTGACCGATGTGAACGGTTCTGTCCAGTCTCTGGAGGCCCATTACATCCTGCGGGATCACGATCTGGGAAAGCTCCAGGAACTGAAGGACATTCTCCAGGACGCGGCGGAGCAGATCAATCGGGACTATGCCGAGCCGGTGGTCCGGGTGGAGATCCGGGACAGCTACCGCAACATGCGGGAGAAAATCGAACCGCACATGCACCTGATCCATCGGGCCAAGGCGGCCTTCCAGGCCAGCGGCGTGGAGCCGCGGGTCATCCCCATCCGGGGCGGCACCGACGGCGCGGCCCTGAGCTTTATGGGTCTGCCCTGTCCCAACCTGTCCACCGGCGGATATCAGATGCACGGCGTGTATGAATTCATTCCGGTCCGGGCCTTTGAGGTCATGCCTCAGGTGCTCCAGGACCTGGTATGCAGCTTTGCGGAGGAGACAAAATGAACAAGAGACAAAAGAATGCCATTGATTCCTATTTCGATATGCATCGCCAGGAGCTTCTGGAGGATGTGAAGCGCCTGGTCCGCATCCCCTCCGATCGGGGAGAGACCCAGCCGGACGCCCCCTTTGGCCCCGGCCCCAAGGCGGCCCTTATGGAGGGACTTGCCCTGTGTCAGGAGAAGGGCTTTGCCACGAAGAATTACGACAACTACGTGGTCACTGCCGACATGGGCCCGGAGGAGCCGGGCCTGGACATCCTGGCACACCTGGATGTGGTGCCCGTGGCGGACAACTGGACCGTTTGCAAGCCCTTTGAGCCGGTGGAGCAGGATGGCAAGCTCTATGGCCGCGGCAGCGTGGACGACAAGGGCCCCGCTGTGGCCGCCCTATGGGCCATGGCCTGCGTCAAGACCCTGGACGCGCCCCTGAAAAAGCGGGTCCGCCTGATCCTGGGCTCCGACGAGGAGTGCGGCTCCGGAGACATCATCCACTACTACGACAAGAATCCCGAGGCGCCCATGACCGTCTCCCCTGATGGGGAGTTCCCCATCCTGAACGTGGAGAAGGGCATGTACCGGGGCACGGTCCATGTGCCCATGAGCGGGGATTCAGGGATCCTCTCTGTCACCTCCGGCACCAAGCTGAACGTGGTCCCGGAGTCCGCTGAGGCGGTGCTGGAGGGCGAGAAAGCCCAGGAGATCGCGCCCTATGTGCGCATGATTGCCCGGGAGACGGATACCACCTTTGCCATCCATGAGGAGGAGGGCAAGACCCACATCCTCTGCACCGGCCAGAGCGCCCACGCGGCCATGCCCGAGGGCGGCAACAACGCCCTGACTGCGCTTCTTGCAGCGCTGGGCAACCTGCCCCTCCAGGGCGAGGATCTGAAGATGATGCAGGCTGCGAGTTGGCTCTTCCCCCATGGGGATTATTATGGCATGGCCCTGGGTGTTAACCAGGAGGACGAGATCTCCGGCCCGCTGACCCTGAGTCTGAACATGTGCAAGACTGTGGAGGGAGAGCTCCAGCTCCAGTTCGACTGCCGCTGCCCCGTCTGCGCCACCCGGGAGAACCTGGCGGAGACAGCCATGGCCGCCGCTGCCAGCGTGGGCATCACCATCGACGACACGCCCATGTTCCCGCCCCACAATGTGCCCGGCGATTCGGACTTTGTGAAGACCCTGCTGGGCTGCTATGAGACCTGGACCGGACAGCCCGGCAAGTGCCTCTACACCGGCGGCGGCACCTATGTCCATTTCATGGAGCGTGGCGTGGCCTTTGGCCCCTGCATGCCCGGCATCGATTATCACCTCCACGGCCCGGACGAGTTTATCCGGGTGGAGGATCTGCTGAACATGGGCAAGATCTACGCCCAGGCGATTCTGGAGCTCTGCGGCTGAACCTGAGAAAGAAATCCCGCACGGAGAAACCGTGCGGGATTTTTTTGCGGATTGCTCTTGACAATTATATCGCAGACCGATATAATGAAATTACGATATAACGGGAGCCGATATAACGGGAGGCGAGTGCGGCATGGAAAGCTTTGCATTGACGGAGGCGACCTATTACATTCTGCTGGCCCTCTGGACGCCGCAGCATGGTTACGGCATCATGCAGCAGGTGGAGGCTCTTTCCAGCGGACGGGTCCGGCTGGCGGCAGGAACCCTCTACGGAGCCCTGTCCAGTCTCTGTGACAAGGGCTGGATCCTTCCGCTCCCCGGCGAGGTCGGGAGCAGGAAGAAGGAATATCAGCTCACAGAAAGAGGCAGGCAAATTCTGTCCAGGGAGCTGGAACGGCTGCAGGAGCTGGTCCGCAATGGAGAACAGGTGATGGGAGGCAAGGAGCAATGAAAGAGAGAAAAACGGTCTATCGGTGGCTCTGGGTCTGGGATTTTGAGAAGGAGGAGCGCTGGCTCAATCAGATGGCCCAGGAGGGCTGGGCGCTGGCGGAGGTGGGCTTCTGCCGCTATGTCTTTGAGGCCTGCGAACCGGGCCAGTACACCATCCGCCTGGAGATGCACCAGCAGGACGATGCGTATCTGAACTTCCTGCGGGAGATGGGGGCGGAGTACATCGGCCGGGTGGTGATGTGGATCTATGTCCGCCGGGACGCGGCCCTTGGACCCTTCGACCTGTTCTCGGATCTGGATTCCAAAATTGCCCATGTGGGCCGCATCAGCTCGGTGCTGACTGCGTTTGGCGTGCTGAATCTGGGCATCGGGGTTCACAACTCCCTGAACGGTCTGCATTTTGGCTGGATCAATCTCCTCTGCGCGACCCTGCTCATGTACGGCCTGGGCAGGCTTCACGGCATGAAGGAGCGGCTGGAGCTGGAGCGGCAGCTGCATGAATAAAAGATGAGGACGCGAGAAGCGTCCTCATCTTTTTCTGCCGGGAAACACGATGCCCCGAAGCCAGTGGAGATCCGCTCCGGAGAGGGTACGAAGCAGTTGGGCAAGGCCCAGGTACAGGATCAGATACGCCCCGGCCCGGACCAAAAGCTCCGCCAGAAGGGGCGCACCCGGCAGCGTGAGCCGGAGAGCAAGGACGCAGGCAGAGACGGCGCAGAGGGCAGCCTTGAGGGGCAGCGCCAGGGAAAGCTTGTGCCCGGAGACCAGGAGCAGCCGCCGGATGGAGAGAAAGAAGTTCAGAAGATGGGTCAGGGAAAAGCTGAAATAGTAGCCTCCAATGCCCCAGCGGGGAAGAAGAAGCAGCAGAAGCGCCACATCCAGCAGGGATGTAAAGGTGTTGTAGCGCACGCAGATCACCTGCTGCCCCAGCCCCTTGTTCATGCCGTCCACGATGGCGTCCAGGTACAGGGCCAGCACCAGGGGCGAAAACAGCCGCAGATACAGGCTCACCTGTGCCGCATTCTGGGGATAGAGCCGCAGAGACAGCGGGTCCGAGAGACAGTAGAGCCCGCCGGCCATAAGGCAGGCGTAAAAGCAGCCCAGGCGCAGGCACTTGTCTGTCAGGTGTTCCGTGCGCTGGGCCATGTTCCGGGCCGCGCAGCGTGCCAGCTCTGGCACCAGCAGATCTGAGAGGGCATAGAGCACAGAGGTGGGAAAGTAGAGAATGGGAAACACCATGCCGTGGATGGCGCCGTAGTCCGCCATGGCAGCCTGATGATCTCCGGAGGTCCGGGAGAGTCCCCGGGGAATGAGCATATGCTCCAGGGTTCCAAGACCGGAGCGGAGATATTCATTCAGCGCCAGAGGCGCGCAGAGCTTTCCCATGCGCCGGAGCATGCCCGGTCCGGACCTGGGACCAAAGGTCCGCGCGTCGCGCAGATAGAGCGCCAGAAGCACAAAGAAGCCCAGCATGGTTGCCAGGGCGCTGCCCGCCACAATGGCGGCACAGGCATCTCCGGCGTTTTCCGCGGGACCCAGAAGCAGCAGAGTCAGGCCGATGCTGGCAAGACGCTCCGCAAGATCCACCAGGACCAGCCTGCCCACCTTGGCCGCGGCGGTGAAGTAGCCGCCCAGCACGGCGGTGAGGCATTGAAAGGGGAGAAACGCGCCGGTCAGCCGCAGGGCAGGGGCGGCTGCCTCGTCTTCGATCCAGCGTCCCGCGATGAAGGGGGAGAGCAGGATCAGCGCAGCGCCAGTCAGAGCGCTGATCAGCAGGGCATAGCCCATGCAGCAGGCCATGGCGCTGCGCACGCCGCCCCTTCGGCCGTGGCCCAGCTCCTCGGCGCAGAGATACATGCCGGCCACCCGCACGCCGGAGGTGCCCACGGTCATGGCCATTCCGCCCACGGTGAGCACCAGCTGCATCAGGCCGATGCCTGCCGCGCCCACCTGCCCGGCCAGATACACCTGAAACCCCATTCCAATGGCGCGGAGCAGAAGGTTGGCAAGGGTCAGCAGCAGCGCGGAATAAAACAAGTGTTTTCGCAAGAAAAAACCTCCCCCTGTCCAAGTCTATGGACAAAGGGAGGAGAACAGAACCGGCTTATTTCAGCTTGACGGTATAGTAGATGGCAAAGAGGAAGGCGGCGGCAATGGCGGCGAAGATGCACACATAGCAGAAGGTGGCGCCCAGGAAGATGCCGGCAGCCTGGCAGAGGAGCCAGACGAGGCTGGAGATGTAGATGGGAAGCGCCGTGCCCAGCTGCAGGACCCGAACCCGGGCCGTGCCCAAGCTGAGAATGCCCTTGTTCTTAGCAGCCAGGAAGGAAACCAGCGCCAGGATCAGGAACACCAGAGCCATGCCCACATTCACCAGGATCGCCAGGGAAAGGGAACTACCATAGACCTGGCTGAGACAGTAGAAACCAAAAGCGGCGGTGATGGAGCTGAGGAACAGCAGGAAGAACTCCGGCTGATACAGAAGCGCCACGGAGACGGCGACTGCCAGCGCAAAGTACAGGAAGTACAGCAGCATCGCAGGACCGGTCCAGAAGAAATAGAGCACAAAGGCCGCAATGCAGCACAAAGCCAGATTGGCGGTCAGCAGCCAGAGAACAAAGCGGGCGTTTGGTTTTTTGCGGAGGATCACCGCAATGCCGCAGCAGATCAGCGCCGCGCCCAGAAGCACAAAGCCTGCCACAAACAGGGCCTGCTTGACGGTATCCATCAGATTGACGCTGTTGTAAGCCCTGCAGACCCGCTGGGTGACGAGGACCTCCAGACAAGCGAGAATCAGGGCAATCATGACCTTATAGACAACGGAGTCGTCGTTCTTGCTGACCGGCTTCTTGACCGGCTGTTTCTTAGCCATTATAGCATCCGTCCTTATCCGAGCGTTGCCGCTCAGTTTTCATCGTATTCGCCCATCGCGAACAGGGCGCAGGTCAAAGCGCACAGCGGCGCGGTCTCACATCGCAGAATCCGGGGACCCAGGGTACAGATTTTTGCGCCGGCGGCCTGAGCCAGCCGGACCTCCTCCGGATCAAAGCCACCCTCGGGGCCGGACATCAGGGAAATGGTCCTGGGTGAGGACCCATTCAGTGCGGCGCGCAGAGAGAGCTGCTGCTCCGCCTCGTAGAGAAAGAGGAAGGCCTCCGCCTGAGCGGCGTCCTCCAGCGCGGCCTGATAGCTGTCAAGCGCCCGGACCTGAGGAATGATGCCTCTGCCGGACTGCTCCGCAGCGCCCAGGGCAATGCGCCCGGCACGATCCAGCTTGGCACGGACCGCTTTGGGATCCGGACGAGAGACGCAGCGGCTGGAGGGAAAAAAGACGATCTCAAAGGCGCCCAACTCCACGGACTTCTGGACCACGTGCTCCAGCTTGTCCGACTTTGCATACGCAATATAGACGCTGGCGCGGCACAAAGGTTCCCCCTTTGCAGGCTCCGGCGCGCCATATTCCAGCTTGTATTCCTTCCCGGTCTCTGTGACGGTGGCAGAACACTCCCGGCCCTGACCATCGCAGACCATGACCATCTCCCCGGGACGCAGCCGCATCACCTTGGCGTGGGCGGCGTTTTCCCCGGAAAGGACACAGAAGCCCTGCTCCAATTCGGCGGGGGTGAGGAAGAATCTGGACATGGTTTCCCTCCGGATGGCATTTCTCTAACCATACCATTCTAGCAAAAAAAGCGTCGTGATGCAACAGAAAAAAACGGAAGATCCAAAGAATTGCCGACCTTCCCCGGGGAAATGCGCCTTGACACCTCCCTGTGACCTCAGGTACAATGAAGAAAATCATAGAAAAGGCGGGGTAAAAATGAATAAAACTGCTGCAAAAACCGATCCGCAGCTGCGGATGCAGACCATCCAGACCGTGCTGCTGGCCTGCATTCTGGTGCTTCTGCTCCTGGCCTTCCTCCTGCTTGCAAAGGAGGCGGCCTCTATTCACAGGTCCATCGCCCTGGTGGAGACAAGTCTGGAATCTGTGGATATGAAAAATCTGACCTCCGCCATGGAATCTCTGTCGATGGCGGCGGACAATCTAAGCCGGGTGGATATGCAGACCTTGAACCAGACAGCGGCCTCCCTGCAAACGGCGGCCGATGGCCTGGCAGATCTGGATATTGCCAGTCTGAACCGGACGGTGGCTTCTTTGAAGGATGCAGCCGATGGCCTGGCTGACTTGGACATGGACAGCCTGAACCGCACTGTGGCAGCCCTCAAGGAGGCGGCAGAATCCCTCTCCGGTCTGGATGTGGACGCCTTCAACAATCTGGTCCAGGCGCTGGATCAGGTGGCAGAGCGGCTTCAGAACGCAGCCAACAGCTTCTCCGGATTATTCGGTAGATAAGAACTTGCGCGCGACCCTTCTTGACATGATCTAAAAAATGCGATAATATAATATTCGATATTAGATCGAAAGAAGGATGGACAATGACCTTTGCCATTGCGACGGACACCTCCGCCAATCTGCCGACGGAGCTGCTGCAGAAGGACGCCATTACGGTCATTCCTTTTTCCTATTTTATCGATGAGCAGGAGTTCACCTGCCTGGACGAGAGCGGCTTCAACGGCGAGGCCTACTATCAGATGATTCGAGCCGGAAAGCGGGTCACCACCGCCCAGATCAACCCCCAGCGATATCTGGAGAAACTCACGCCCATTCTTGCCCGGGGACAGGATCTGCTGTTTGTAGGCATGTCCTCCGGCATCAGCGGTTCCTTTCACTGCGCCCAGATGGCGGCAGCCCAGCTGCGGGAGGAGTTCCCGGAGCGGCGGATCTGCATGATCGACACCCTGGGCGCCTCCCTGGGCGAGGGAATCCTGGTCCTGAAGGCTGCGGAGCTCCGGGCACAGGGCATGTCCCTGACCGGCGTGCAGCACCAGCTCATGCGCATGCGGGAGCGGATGTACCAGGTCTTTACCGTGGACGATCTCATGCATCTGCGCCGCTCGGGACGCCTGTCCAACGCGGCGGCGGTGGTGGGCACCGTGCTCCAGATCAAGCCCCTGCTCAAGGGCAATGAGAAGGGGCAGATCGTCAGCTTCGCAAAGCTTCGGGGCCGCAAGCGGGCTGTGGCAGCGCTGGCGGAAAAGTATGATGCGCTGGTGGAACATGCGGAGGAGCAGATCGTGGGCATCGCCCACGCGGATTGTCCCAAGGACGCGGAGGCTCTGGCAGAGCTGTTGAAGAAGAACCACCCCCCCAAGCAGATCCTGAATGTGGTCTATGAGCCGGTCACCGGCTCTCACGTGGGGCCGGGAACCCTGGCCCTGTTCTTCCTGGGCGGAGAAGGGGTTCGCGGGAAATAAAAAGCTCTCGCCTGTATAGAAAAAAAGGAAGCGCAACTGCGCTTCCTTTTTTCGTATTCTGTTAGCCCATTGTGGGATTGGCAGTGCTCCGGGCCTTCCTGGCCTTCCGGTGGAGCACAAAGGCCCAGATGGGAATGACGATCAGATCCACAGTCACCAGAATTTGCAGCGCCAGGGAGATGAGCCAGTCCCGGGTGGGAACCTGATAGATGAGATCCGTTCCGTTGCGCACCACCTGTGCCCGGCCAAAGGGACTTGTCATGCGATACTCGTTGCCAGCCTCGTCCGTAAAGGACTTGCCCCAGCCAAAGGCGTTTTTCGTGATCCGGCCCTGGGAGAGCAGCTTGCCGTCCAGATCCAGACGAAAGAGCTCGTTGCCCCGACGGATCAGCAGCTGATCATCCTCGATGGTGAAGGAGTAGCGCCAGGTGGTCACGTTGCGCAGATTCCGGACCTGGGCGCCGTTCTCATAGACCTCCAGGAAGCCCTGGCCCCGTCCCAGATACAGCCGTCCGCCGCTGTCCAGGGCAAAGCCGTGGACGGGATCGTGCAGGAACATCAGAATCAGCAGGGCAGGAAGGGTCACACGCAGGATCAGAAAAATGGGGCCATAGCGTTTGAGTCTGGAATCGTTCGTCGTCTTCATGGCAGTTCCTCCATACCGGGCGGGGCGGATCCTTTTCACATTTCTATTTTAACAGCTGTTTGCGAAAAATGCAACAATTATGATAAATAATCACGGAAGTTTTTTGCGAAATTGGGTGAAATTCACAACGAATTGTTGACATAAACAGCACCAGGCCCGATTTGACAGAAAAAGCCAGGACGCAGAACTGCGTCCTGGCTGAGCGCTTTGTTCAGTTGTCCCGCAGAAGCAGAACGATGCCCGCAATCGGACTGACCAGAAGCAGCGACGCCACCTTCAGGCCCACGCTGATGGGCTCTGCCCGCTTCAGCCTGCCCAGAATGGTCAGAGTGATGGGCAGACACCAGGTCAGCGGGAGAATCATCCAGCCCAGGGCAATGCAGCCCAGGATCAGAAAGATCTTGACAATTATCTGGAGGGACTCGTCGTTGGGCGGGGCAATGTTGATGCTGCGATTGGGCGCGGCGTCCAGCTTGTGGCCGCAGTTCGTGCAGAAAGCGGCCTGATCGGCAAGCTGAGTACCGCAATCGGGACAGTATTTCATGATGGCGTTCCTTCTTTCGTTGGGAATCGACAGGGAATTGCAGGCTCATTTTATCACACAGATCCGACCATTGCAACGGCAAAGGCCGCGGCACGCGCATCAGAGGTACAGCTTCAGCAGGTAAAGAACCAGCAAATGGGCGGGATAGAACACATAGAAGAACCACTTGTGGAAGCCCTTCCGGCTGCCAGGCTCTCCGGAGTAGCAGAAGAGGATCAGCAGCGGCACCAGAAATACGCCCAGGCTGTTCAGGTTCAGCCACAGAGGCGTCCGGTAGGAGAACAGGAAATTGGCGATGCCGCCGATGCAGAAGGTGATGGCGAGGCCCTTTCGGCTCTCCCGGTACCGATAGAGAAACAGTGGCCAGAGCACGTCGAAAACGGGCCAGTCCCCACCCAGGGAGAGGATGCACAGGCCGATGGTGCAGAGAACCTTGACCCATTTGGGGAGCTTTGTCCGGTCCCAGATCAGGATCGTGCACAGGCCCAGAAACAGGGTGAAGATGACGCCGAAGGGTCCGGGCCAGCGACCCATCTCGAACAGAGAGAAGGGCACCCAGGAGATCAGAGCAAAGACGCCCAGCCGCAGGGCATAGCGTTTCACGTTCCGGGTGTGGGCATAGCCCTCTGCCAGGAAGAAGGCCATGGTCGGACCGGTGAGCCGGCCGATGAGGTGCATGAGCTGCCCCAGGAGGGTTTCGTAGGGGACAAAGGCCCAGGCAATGTGGTCGATGACCATTGCCACAATGACAAGATATTTGAGACGGTTGCGGTTGAGCTTCATCATGCGGCCTCGCTTCTGATGGAATCTGCCGAAAAACGACGGTGTAATTTGCTGAAATCTGTGAAAAGTGCTTGCATCCCGGGAAAAAACAGCTACAATAAAAGCAGACATATTGTATCCTGCGCACCGCGCAATGTCAACTGAGCATCGGAAAGGAGCCTTTCTATGATTGATCGTTATTTGCCCTCTGCCGGAGGCGGACAGATCCATGCCTGCATCTGGGAGCCGGAGGAAACGCCGAGGGGCATCGTGCAGCTGGTCCACGGAATTGCGGAGCATGTGCACCGGTATGACGACTTTGCGGAGTTTCTGGCCGCAAAGGGCTATCTGGTCGCTGCGGAGGACCACATGGGTCACGGCGGCTCCATCAGCGAAAAAACGCCCCAGGGCTGCTTCTCAGGCGGCTGGCTGGCGGCAGTGGCGGATGTGAACGCGCTGAAGGAGCTGATGCAGAAGGAGCATCCGGATCTTCCCTATGTGCTCATGGGCCATTCCATGGGCTCCTTCCTGGCAAGAACCTATCTCTACACCTATCCGGACGCCGGCCTGCGCGCCGCCATCCTCTCCGGCACGGCCTGGCAGCCGGCGCCGGTTCTGGCCATGGGCCAGATGATGTGCCGCCGGGAAGCCAAGCGGGTGGGGGAGCAGAATCCCAGCGCTACCCTGATGAATCTGATGTTCGGATCCTATTCCAAGCGCTTTGGAAAGGACGCCTCGCCCAACGCCTGGATCAGCTCCGTGCCGGAGCAGGTAAGTCGGTATGAAGCCGATCCCCTCTGCGGCTTTGCCGCCAGCAGCGGCCTGTGCCGGGATATGCTCTCCGGCATCGCCATGAACCAGCGCAGGGAGAATCTGGAGGCCATGCCCAAGGATCTGCCTGTGCTCTTCCTCTCCGGGGACGAGGACCCGGTGGGCAGCTTTGGAAAGGGCGTCCGCGCAGCCTATGAGGCCTTCCGGAAGGCGGGAATGCAGGATGTGTCCCTGCGCCTCTATCCCGGCGGGCGGCACGAGATGCTCCATGAGAAGGACGCGGAAAGCGTCAAGGCAGATCTTCTGGCCTGGATCGAAAGCAAGACCCAGCAGTAACGAAAAAACCGCCTGAGGGGTTCCCTCAGGCGGTTTCATTCTCGATGGCCTCCAGCAGGAAGCTGACGGGGCGGAAGCCGTCGTTGCAGGAGATCATGGCGGAGTGAGGATTCTTCATCCAGCCGTCGTAAAAGTCACCCCCGCCGCTGGCCAGGGCCAGGACGAAGGGGGAGAGGGTGCTCCATGCGCTGTCGCAGAAGCCCTCCGGCTGAGTCCATCCCTCGGCCACAAACACCTGCCCCAGATGCATGCTGCAGGCGTGTTCCAGAGGATTCTCATAGGCGTCCATGAGATCAGGATACTGGGCCATCTTCATCACCGTGATGCGAACCTTTTTCATCGTGCCTCCTGATTATTTCCGCCGGGCCTGTTCGATGGCAGCGCGCTCAGAGAGCAGACTGCGCTGCAGGGCGATGGGGGTCCAGTACAGATTGACGGGAGTGGTGATGGCCTTCAGGCCCAGGGAAACGCTGCTTGCGCGCATGGCAGCCAGGGCAGCATCCAGTCCCTTGTTTCCCAGATTGTGAAGGACGGCCATGGACTCGGCAAGCGCCTCCCCCTCGTAGGGCGCGGCGGGAGCTTTTTTTGCCAGGATCTCCGAGATGCGCAGGCCCAGATGGCTGTCCGGCACCCGATGGGCGCGGACCCCTGATGCGCGCAGGGCGTCTGTGAGGACCTGTGCCGGTTCCTCCGCAAGACCAAAGAGCAATACAACAGACTGTGTCATGGGAACTCCTTTCATGCTGATTCTTGACAAGCAGCAGGGGAATTACTACAATCAAATACATCATACCAGAAAAACAGGGAGGAATCAATCCATGGAAGAGAAGAGTGCGCAGTACGAGGCGCTGGCCGCCCAGATCCAAGCCCTTCTGGATGGGGAGGATGACTGGATCTGCGCCATGGCAAACGTCTCTGCTGCCATATTCGACATGCTGCCGGAGCTGAACTGGGCTGGCTTCTATCGGGTCAAGGATGGAAATCTTATTCTGGGGCCCTTCCAGGGAAAGGTGGCCTGCACCCGCATTGCCGCGGGCAAGGGGGTCTGCGGCACGGCCCTGGCCACAGGCGAAAGCCAGCTGGTGCCGGATGTGCATGCCTTCCCCGGACACATTGCCTGCGACAGCGCCTCCAATTCCGAGGTGGTGGTTCCCCTGCGCGGCGCGGACGGACAGATCTGTGCGGTGCTGGATATCGACAGCCCGGTCCTTGGCCGCTTTGACGAAACGGATCTGCAGGGCTTCGAGGCTATCGGCGCCATCGTAGAGACCGTCCTCTGAAGAAAAAACCGCCCGAAAGGGCGGTTTTTCCTATGCGACCTGGTATCGCTCTGCCTGAACGGTGAATAGCTCGCAGTAGCGGCCGCCCAGCGCCATGAGCTCCTCGTGGGTGCCGGATTCGATGATCTGCCCATTTTCCATGACCAGGATCTGATCGGCGATGGTGGCGCTGGAGAGACGATGGGAGATGAACACGCTGGTCTTTCCGGACCGGAGGGTGTTGAACTGCTGGAAGATCTCCTGCTCTGCCATGGGATCCAGAGAGGCGGTGGGCTCGTCCAGAATCAGGATATCGGAATCGGCGTAGAAGGCCCGGGCGATGGACAGCTTCTGCCACTGGCCGATGGACAGCTCCGCGCCGGCGGGATCAAAATAGCGCATGAGGGGCGTGTCGTAGCCCTGGGGAAGGGCCTGAATAAACCCGTCCGCGCCGGACTCCGCCGCGGCTTCCCGGATGGCGGTCTCGTTCACATCCCGGCGCAGATCTCCGAAGAGAATGTTCTCCCGGGCGGAGACAGCGTACTTGCCGAAATCCTGGAAGATGATGCCAAAGAGGGCGTAGAGTTCCTGCACATCGTATTCCCGGATATCCCGTCCGTCCAGCAGGATGCGGCCGGAAGTGGGATCATAGAGCCGGGTCAGCAGCTTCACCAGAGTGGTCTTGCCTGCGCCATTGAGGCCCACGATGACCACGGTCTGCCCGGGATGGATGGTCAGATTCACGTCCTGGAGGATATCCCGCTCACAGCCGGGATAGCGGAAGTACACATGCTCAAAGACAATGGTGTGCTCCGCGTGTCTTGTAACCTTGGCGGCGGGGGAGACGCTGGGGACGATGGAGGGCTGCTCGTTCATAAAGGAAATCAGATTGTTGATAAAGAGCGTTCCCTCGTAGATGGAGGCCGTTGTGGTGATCAGGGTCCCTACCCCGCCGCCGATGCTCATAATGGCGCCGGTATAGAGGGAGAAGTCGCCCACGGCAAACTGTCCCGCCCAGACGCCCCGGGCCAGGAAGATATAGAGCAGGCAGTAGGCGGAGCTGGTGAGCACCGTTGCGCCCAGATTCCAGAGGCATTCCTGAAGCTGCAGGGATTTGAGTCCCTGGAAGTAGGTGCCGAAGGCGTCCTGATACTTCTTTGTGAAGGCGTCGCCCAGGCCGAACATGCGCATCTCCTTCACCAGGTCCTTGTTGGTCAGGGAGGAGAAGTAGTAGTCCATCTCCCGGCGGTTGCGGGAGCGGCGGAACATGTAGTCCACCCGCTTGCGGCGATAGACGAAGTTGACGATGGTGGCGGGGATGGAGACGGCAATGATCAGCGGGCTTGCCCAGCGGTTGACCCGGAACAGGATCACGATGAAGCTGAGCATGCTGATGAGGGTGCTTCCCACGGAAAAGGCGGAGGAGAGGATCTGGATGGGCCGGGAGCTGGCCTCCCGTCCGGCGTTCTCCATCTTTGCGTAAAAATCCGGAGAGTCGAAGCTGACCATATCCACCTGCTTGGCCTTGTCCATGATTTTCTGCTTCACATGGTTGCTCACCAGCTCGCCGCAGATGCCGGAAAACAGATTGTAGAGCCGGCTGACGGCGCCGGTGAGAAAGGTATAGGCGAACTGAGCAACCAGCAGTACGGCGATCACCCGGAAGGCCAGATCCGCGCCTGCGTAGACCTGGGAGAGTGTGTTGAGGATCCGGGCGGAGATCAGGGAGCCCACCACCGGCGTCACACCGTTAAAGACGCAGATGAACACCATGGCGAACAGCAGGGAGGGCTTTGTCTCCCAGACCAGCCGGAAGATATAGAACAGACGGCCGAAAAAGACGGAAATCAGCGTTTTCAGATAGCCGGGCACCTCCCGAATATGCCTGGGGCGGGGGACCCGGTTCTGGTCATTGACAGAGTTGGAACTTTGACGCATGGGCATTCTCCTTTCTGCAAAATTTAAGGTACCTTTAGATTATATCATGTTCTTCAAAAAAGTCAAGGTACCTTATAAAAATTTTGAAGGATCTTTTTGCCATTGACACAGAGAAAGCCCTTGACCTATAATCAGCAAAAAAACGGGAAACGAGGCGATCAGAATGATTCGTTTACGCTTTGCGAGGCCGGAGGACACGGAGGCGCTTCTGGCCCTCTATGCGCCCTTTGTGCGCGATGGCGCCGTAACCTTTGAGAATCAGGTCCCGGCGCTTGCGGCATACAGGGACCGGATCGCGCAGATTCAGTCCTTCTATCCCTATCTGGTCTGTGAGCAGGAGGGGCGGATCCTGGGCTATGCCTATGCCCACGCCCTTCGGGAGCGGGAGGCCTATCAGTGGAGCGCGGAGCTTTCGATTTATCTGCATCCGGCGGCTCAGGGGCAGGGCGTGGGAACGATTCTGTATTCGGCCCTTATGGAGTTGCTGCGGGAGCAGGGAATCTGCAACGTCTACGGCTGCGTCACCCTGCCCAATCCTGCCAGTGAAGCTTTGCACAGAAGCCTGGGGTTCACGCTCTCCGGCGTCTGGAAGAAAAGCGGTTTCAAGGCCGGTTCCTGGTGGGATGTGGGCTGGTTTGAAAAATCCCTGGGACCCTATCCGGACGATCCCGTGCCGCCCAGAGCGATTTCCACTCTGCCGCCGGAATATGTACAGGCGATACTGACAAAAAACCAGGGACAGAAATGAGCCCTCTTTTATCCTTTGTACAAACATAATTAGCCCTGCTACTAATAGGTTGACAATGACCACGGATTGACCTATACTATTGTTACTGTATCAAATGAGGAGGAGTTCTTATGGCTGGAAAGCCCGGGCGGGGGTCAAGAAACATTGACTTCACCTCCGGTCCCATCATCAAAGAAATCATTGCATTCACCATTCCCGCATTCCTTGGAAACATCTTCAATGCCCTCTACAACGTGGTGGATACCATCGTGGTCGGCCAGTTTGTCGGCTCGTCCGCCCTTGCGGCGGTCAGCTGCAGCTTCGCCATCACCATGATCTGCACCTCCGTTTATGCAGGCTTCGGCATGGGCTCTGGTATTCTGACGGCCCAGACCTTCGGCGCCAAGCGTTTTGATCGTCTGCAGGACACCATCAACACCGCGTACATCGGCGCCTTCTGCATCGGCACGATCATGATCATCGTGGGCGAGATCCTGGCGACCCCACTATTGAAGCTGCTCAACACCCCGGATACTATCATGAAGATGGCCACCCAGTACGTGCGCATCTATTTCCTGGGTTCCACCGGTCAGATTTTCTATTTCATGGGATCCTTCATGCTCCGCGGCATGGGCGATTCCAAGTGGCCAACCTACGCCCTGGTTTTCTGCGCCATTCTGAACACCCTGCTGGACCTGCTGTTCGTGGTGGTGTTCCACTGGGACTGCGCCGGCGTGGCGGCAGCAACGGTCATCTCTCAGCTGCTCTCTGGCATCGCCGTGCTCTTCCGTGCTTATAAGGGCAACTACGGCATTACCTTTGACCGCAAGACCTTCCGGCCGGACTTCGGCATCATCAAGCAGATTCTCAAGATCGGCATCCCCGGTTCTCTGAACATGCTGGTCACCTCCATCGGCACCATGATTCTCACCCGCTTTGCAAACGGCTTCGGCGAGGATGTAGTTGCCACCAACGGCATTGTTCAGAAGGTGGAGCAGTTCGCTCTGATGCCCAGCATGTCCATGGGCACTGCTGTGCAGATGTTCGTGGGCCAGAACCTTGGCGCCGGCAATCACAGCCGTACAAGCGAAGGCATGCGTAAGAGCATGGCCCTGATCGTTGCGGTTGCCGCAGCGGTTGGCGTGATCGTCTTCATCTTTGCAGGCGCCCTCTGCCGGGCCTTTGTCAAGGAGGAGGTCGTCATCAAGCTGGGTGTGGAGGCCATCCATATCATTGCCTGGTGCTTCATTATCCATGCGCTTCAGATGGGTATGGGCAGCATCCTCCAGGGTGCCGGCGCGACCCAGCCTGTCATGTACTTCTCCATCATCGCCATTGCCACCCGCATTGCCCTGTGCTATTTCCTCGGCGTGCGCACCGGTCGCTGGCAGGGCCTGTTCTGGGCCACCAACGGTTTCTATGTGGTTACCGTGATCCTGTATGCCGTCTATCTGTGGAAGGGCAACTGGCGCAACGCGGTTCAGATCCAGCGCCGTCCCGCCCCCGCGCCCGAGGGCGCCCCTGCGGAGGCTGCCTCCAACGAGGAGCAGTAAGGACCGGACACAGAAGCGTTCCGGAGCACCCATTTCTTTACCAGAACTATACGGATTCTTTGCAATAGATTTGGTTAAAAACACAGTTGCATGAATGGGAGAAACCTGTTATAGTTTTCATGCACCGATTCTCCGGGGCAAAAACGAAATAACATGACGCATAGACGGTTGGCTGATGGCCAACCGTCTATTTTGCGAAAGGCGCAGTTGCAGCATGAAAAGCGCCAAAGTCAAGTAAATTTGTCCCAAAAGGGACCAATTATAACAAAAAGGGAGGAAATCAAAAAATGGCTTCCGAAAAGAAGGCCCGCGCAAGACAGACAGACTTTACCGCGGGACCCATTGTTAAGCCGATGATTCTGTTCTCGATCCCCCTGATCCTGGGAGATCTGTTCAACGCCCTCTATAACGTAGTGGACACGGTTGTGGTGGGCCAGTACGTCGGCGCAGCGGCCGTGGCAGCTGTGGGCTGCTGCTTTGCCATCACCATGGTCTGCGTCAGCGTCTTTGCCGGTTTCGGCATGGGCTCCGGCATTCTGACCGCTCAAATGTTCGGCGCAAAGCGGCAGGACCAGCTCACCGCCACCATCAACACTGCCTACATCGGCGGCTTTGTGGTCGGCACCACCATGATCGTGGTGGGCGAAATCCTTGCGGTCCCTCTGCTGAAGCTCCTGAAGACACCGGAATCCATCATGGGCATGGCGACCCAGTATCTGCGCATCTATCTGCTGGGCTGCACCGGCCAGCTGTTCTATTACATGGGTTCCTCCATGCTCCGCGGCATGGGCGATTCCAAGTGGCCCACCTACGCGCTGGTGTTCTGCGCCGTGCTGAACATCATCCTGGACCTGATCTTTGTGGTGGCCTTCCATTGGGACTGCGCCGGCGTGGCTCTGGCAACGGTCATCTCCCAGCTGCTCTCCGGCATCGCGGTGCTGATCCGCATCTATAAGGGCGGCTATGGCATCCATGTCACCAAGCAGAATTTCCGCATCGATCCCACGGTCCTGAAAATGATCCTCAAGATCGGCATCCCCGGCGGCATGAACATGCTGGTCACCACTGCGGGCATGCTGGTGATCCAGCGCTTTGCCAACAGCTTTGGCGAGGCCCTGGTTGCCACGAACTCCATCATCCAGAAGATCGACTCCTTCGCCCTGCTGCCCATCATGAGCCTCTGCACCGCCCTGACCACCTTCGTGGGCCAGAACCTGGGCGCCGGCGAGGACAAGCGCTGCGATGAGGGCATCAAGAAGATCACCGTCATCATCGTGCTCATCGGCGCGGTCATCGGCATCGTGGGCTTCCTGCTGAGCCCGGTGCTCTGCCGCCTGTTCGTCAAGGACGCGGACGTCATCAGCCTGGGCGCCCAGGCCATCCGGATCCTGGCCTTCTTCTATGTGGTCTATGCCCTGGGCATGTCCCTGAGCTATACCATCGAAGGCGCCGGCGCCACCCAGCCTGTCATGATCATCTCTGCCGTGGGCATTCTCCTGCGCGTGGCCATGTGCTATCTGCTTGCCATGCGCACCGGCCGCTGGCAGGGCCTGTTCTGGGCCACCAACATCAACTTCGTCTATATGGCAGTGGTGTATCTCATCTACGTCTGGAAGGGCAACTGGAAAAAGTTCGTCCAGGTCCAGCGGGAAGACGGCCCGGAAGAAGCGTAACAAGCAAGAAAAACCTCCGACCTTTTCGGTCGGGTACGAGTAAAACAGTTTTATAGCGATTCTTGCAGGAGGCATGGCCGGAAGGTCATGCCTCCTCTTCTTTTAGAAGCGTGCTTATGGGGATGAAACCTACCAGATCATAAGAAATGTGGATGGCTTGCGTCCGTTTGCCGCTGGATTTATCCGGTGCTTCCACATAGATCTTCTGAATCAACTCATGGGCTGCATAAGGCGTCAGCTCGGTCAGCTCCGCGTTTCGCTTCACCCGCTGGATGAACTGCTCCAGGTTCTCACTCTGCCGCTCTTGCTCCTGGATCTCTCGCTCTATGGCCTGGGCTTCTTCTTTGAGCTCCTTCTGCTCTGCTTCGTAGCTCTGTGTCATAGCGGTATAGCGTTCATCGCTCAATCTTCCTGCCGCATTGTCCTCATAGGTTCGCATGAACAGTCTGTTCAGCCCCTGAATTCGTCTCTCTGCCTTGGCAAGCTGCTTCTTCTTGGCTTCCATGGTTCTCTTGCTCTCCATTGTCATCTTTTTTTCATCTCTTTACGGAAATGATTTCCAAATCTTGAGACATACCAGATCACAGATTTCATGTGCTGCCATACAAGCTCCTCCAGAACGACTGCCCGGATGAAATGGGCTGTGCAGCCATGATTGTTCCTGAATGAAGAACACACGAAATGGTCCTGCCGCTTTTCGAAGTTCTTTGCTGTGCAGTAGTAGAGCTTTTCTCCGCAGTCTGCGCAATAAACAAGACCTGAGAAAGTGAGAGGACTGGGCAGCCTGTCCCATTCTTGCTTCCATGCGGTCAGGAAAAGAGGGCTGCACCCTCTTTCGCCGCTGAGCGGCTATCTCTTGCAAACCCAGCCACGGAGCAGGCGACAAGCAAAGAGAAGGGTGGGATGAAACGTCCCGACCTTACTTCGGGAGGTTTGCAAAATATGACGGTCATTCCTGAGAGGGGTGTTTACCGTCTGATGGTGCGAAGGAAACGCCCTGCGGCAGAGCAGTTTGAGCGATGGGTTTTCGATGAGGTCATCCCGTAGTAAGTACGGCGCGTATGTCACGAATCGTGCGCTTGACTGGGGGTCAAGCGGCAACGCAGCCGGCAGCGTTGTTCAAGCGTTTTCCGGTTGCCGTTTGACAATGGGAGCCATCATTTCGTCTCATGTTCTTATACAGAACTCACAAAAAGCGCCGAGGGCGCGCAGCTGCAGATACAATCTGTGATCCATCCGGGTTTGGGGCGGGAGCCTCAACAAGAAAAAGGGAAGTGACCGATTAAAGTCACTTCCTTTTTTACGCAGTGTATATACAGCCAGCTGCCTTGCTTGCTGATGCGGTTGGACAGTTCGCTGCCAAAATTCTCAGGAATAAGTCCGGATGATTTCTTCCGCAACTTCCTTCTTGGAAACGCAGCGGTCCATTGCCTGTTTTTCGATATATCGATGCGCTTGCGGCTCTTCCATTTTCAATTCAGAGATCAGCAGCCATTTCGCCCGGTTGACGATCCGGATCTCTTCCATTTTTTCTTCCACAGAGAGCGTTTTTTTCTCAAGATTTCTTAAACGCTCCCGCACTGTGGCCATCCAGTCCAACGCAAGGGTCAATGCCGTACGAGAAAAAGGCCTTGCAAGAGTAAAAACACCGTGCTCTGAAACTTTTTCGTGAAAATCCTCGTGAAGTTCCGCGCGAACAAGCAATAGAACGACCACGCCGGCAGTGCTGCTCACGTCGATGGCGAACCGGACCCCGGTATCATCCGGCAGGGGTGAATTGACGATTACAAAATCATAGGCCCGCTCATTCCACGCACGTCGGCCAGCGCTGATGCTGGAAACGACCTTGATCGGCTGAAAGCGGATCTCCGGCAGGTAGTCTGAGAGAGCGATATTCATTTTTTTCGATGCTGATACAACGAGAACGCTGTAAATTCGCTCTTGTAGACTCATGGAGGATCCTTTCTCCGGTGTTATTCCCCACAGTAAATCGCAAGAATCTCAGCGGGAATGTGCGACTGGATAAACGAACTGGACGCGGCAAGGCAGCACGCCGCTTCAAAGCTCTCCGGCAGCGCCTCCAGCGAAGCAGAAACTTCCAGCCCGGCTACATAGAGGTTTTCATCCACGCTTGGGCGAAGCGGCAGCTCGTTCTGAATCCCGTCCAGCGCTGCGTAAATCATCAAAGTAAAGGCCAGGTAAGGATTTGCCGTAGGATCCGCAGATCGAAGCTCCATGCGTCGATAAGCGCCAGCCGCGGCTGGAATCCGAATGAGCTGGGAGCGGTTTTCCGCGGACCAGGATACGAAGCGCGGCGCCTTTTGCTTTCCAAGCCGCGCATAGGAGTCCTTCGATGGATTCAAAAACGCAGTCATTGCCCCGGCATTCCGCAGGATTCCGGCGATCATCTGAGAAAAAACGGCCTCTCCCGGGAATGGCTGAAGGGACATGTTGATATGGAATCCGTTCCCGGGCTGATCCGGCAGAGGCTTCGGAGAAAAATCGGCTGTCAGCCCGTTTCGATGGGCCACGGTCCTGACAACCCGTTGGAAGGTCATAGCCTGATCTGCCGCAAGCAGGGCATCTGCGAATCGGAAATCAATTTCATTCTGACCGGGCCCTTCTTCATGATGGGAGCTTTCCGGATGAATGCCCATCTGCTCCAGGGTCAGGCAGATCTCCCGACGCACGTTTTCGCCGTGATCCTCAGGGGCTATGTCCATGTATCCTGCATCGTCGCTGGGGGTTTTCGTCGGCTTTCCGTGCTCGTCGAGCTGGAACAGATAGAATTCCTGCTCTGCGCCGAAGGTGAACTCAAAGCCCGCTGCCTTGGCATCCGAGACTGCCTGCTTCAGAAGGCTGCGCGTGTCACAGAGGAAAGGGGTTCCGTCCGGGTGCGTGATGTTGGAGAACATCTGCACGACACGGCCGTTCTCTGGCCGCCAGGGCAGCGGTACAAGCGTTTCCGGCACCGGATGCAGAAACAGATCGCTGTTGGTTACATCTCCGAAGCCCGCGATGGCAGACGCGTCAAAGGAAATGCCCGATTCAAAGGCGCGAGGCAGCTCATCTGCCAGGATGGCAATATTTTTCTGTTTTCCGAACACATCGCAAAAGGCAAGCCGGATAAACTTGACGTCCTCCTCTTGCACATATTGCAGGACCTCTTCCTTTGAATAGTTCATAACGACCTCCCGCTTTTACTAATTTGCTACATACATCTGCCGATACGGATTCCTGCTGTCCGGTGTGACGACGGTGAACGGCGCGGACAGCACGGCCTCAAGTTCAAAATCAAACAGCTGGCAGAACTCCGAAATATGGGCACGGAGTTCCCGTAGATCCTCCTCCGCTGCAGGACGGGCTGTGACCTGTTCCGGAAACGCCACGTTTTCACAGCTGGAGCGAAGAAACATCTTTCCGCCGTGCATCCCGGTGCAGGGGAAGAAGCCCACGCACTTTTCCTGAGGTGAATCCAGGTTGAGGACCACAATGACGCCGCCCGCCTGGTATTCCCCGAGGAAGCTTCCTGCCCGGCCGCCGATGACCATCAGGGGGACCTTTTCCCGGTAAGCCTTCATGTGGATGCCGGCCCGATACCCGGCGTTTCCCCGGACGTAAATCTTTCCGCCCCGCATAGCGTATCCGGCAGCGTCTCCGATATTTCCGTGGATCACGATGGTCCCGGCGTTCATGGTGTCTCCGACCGCGTCCTGAGCGTTTCCCCGAACCGTGATCCGTCCGCCGTTCAGGTAGGCCCCCAGGGCGTTCCCCGGGACGCCGTGAACGAGCAGCTCCTTCTCCGACATGCCTGCGCCAAGAAAACGCTGGCCGCAGCATGCTTCCAGGAGGACGGGCTCCCGGGCTGTTCGGATCGCGTCGTTGAGCTCCCGATGGGTATGGCCCTTTGCGCTGATTGATAACATATTATACCACACCTCCGAACTTTTTTCTACGATCCGCTTCCGAAAACGCAGCAGTGGTCGCTCCCCGCTTCATAAGATCGAAATCCACGGAGGACAGCGGTATCTGCTCCCGGATCAGGGAGGTATAGATCCCGGCCCGCTCGTTACAGCCAATGAGCAGAAAGCCCCTCAGCCGATCGTCCCGGGTATAGAGCCGCTTCAGCGTGTGCGCAGTCCGCTCCTCATACAGTTCCCCGTCATAGGCGCCGGCGGTCATGGCATGGAGCCTGAAGAAGCCGATGGAATTCATGGGGATGCCCTTGTCGAACAGCTCCGTGCCGCCAGCCATGTTGACCCCGGCGGCATGTCCCTGCAGCGCGGCGTTTGGAAGGATCGCAAGGACCCTGGGCTGACCGATGGACTGATCCATGCCCTCCGCGCAGTCTCCGGCGGCGTAGATGTCCGGAACAGAGGTCCGCATCCGCTCGTCCACCAGGATCCCGCGATCCACCGCGCCGCCGATCTCCTTCAAAAGCGACGTGTTGGCGCGTACGCCGACCGCAAGGATGAGCACGTCAAAGGGAATCTCCTTGCCGCTGTTCAGGTAGGCGGTGTTCTCCGCAAAACGTGCCGCGCTGTCCTGCAGATAGAAGCGGATGCCGTGGGCCTCCAGGTGCTCCTGCATCATGGCGGCACTGTCTGCGTCCAGGATGCTGGACAGGACCCGGTCTGCCAGGTCACAGACCGTGACACCGGATACCCGGCCTGCCAGCCCTTCCGCACATTTGAGCCCAATGAGGCCTGCGCCGACGATCAGGACACGACTTTCCGGACGCAGGGCCTGTTCCAGCGCCAGAGTGTCGTCCAGCGTCAGAAAGGAAAACTTCTGCGCCACAGATTCCAGTCCCTCAAAGGCAGGAACGAAGGGCGAGGACCCGGCCGCAAGACACAGCGTCGTGTAGGACACCGTGGTTCCGTCGTCCAGTGACACTTCTTTCCTGCGTGCATCGATCCGAATCGCTTTTCGTTCGTAGAGGTCGCGGGTGCCCATTCTGGCGTAAAAATCCTCATCCCGATAGCGCATGCGGAGAAGGTCCGTCTTTCCCTGCAGATAATAGGAGATGAGCGGCCGGCAGTAGACCGGCTGCTTCTCCTCGGAGATGACCGTGATCGCGCCGTCTGGGTCCACACTTCGGATGCCCTCGATACAACTGGCAGCAGCCACGCCGTTGCCGATGATCACATATTGCTTCATTCCGCTTCCTCCCGCTCCTCATAGACGATTGCCCGGTTGGGACAGCCCCTGACACAGGAGGGCTCTCCGCAGTTGTTATCCAGGCACAGCTCACATTTCTGCATGACGCCGCTTTCGTTGGAAGCAAGGGCGCCATACGGGCAGACCAGAACGCAGGTGAAACATCCTACGCACTTTGTTTTTTCGATTCGGATCACGCCGTCCTTTCTGGACAGCGCTCCTGCAATACAGCTCTTGACGCAGATCGGATCCTCACAATGGCGGCAGGAGACCGCATAGGAGATCTTCTCGCCCGCCTCTACATGGATGCGGGGAAAGATGGGCTTTCCCTTCAGGGCCAGGGCCATGTCCGAAAGGCCGGAATTTGCAAAGGCGCAGTTGTATTCGCACAGATGGCATCCAAGACACCACGCTTCATTGACATAGACACGTTTCATAGACTTACTCTCCCGCATGGGCGATGCCCAGGATCCGCAGCTCTGTTTCATTCAGGCTCACGCCCCGAAGCATGAGCCGGTTTCCGCGCAGGGCCTCGATGGAATTGATCCCCATGCCGCCCATGAGTTCCATGATCTCATGCCGCCAGGCGGTCATGAGATTGACCAGACGCTCGCTCCCAATGTCCGGATTGAGCCGCTTGACCAGATCCGGGCGCTGGGTCGCGATGCCCCAGTTGCACTTGCCCGTCTGGCAGGTGCGGCAGAGATGGCAGCCCAGGGCAAGCAGCGCCGCCGTGGCAATATAGCAGGCGTCCGCGCCAAGCGCTACCGCTTTGATGACATCCGCAGCACTGCGGATGGACCCGCCCACCACCAAAGAGACATTGTTGCGGATTCCCTCGTCCCGCAGACGCTGATCCACAGCGGCAAGGGCCAGCTCGATGGGAATGCCCACGTTGTCCCGAATGCGGGTGGGCGCAGCTCCGGTCCCGCCCCGGAAGCCGTCAATGGCGATGATGTCCGCGCCGCTTCGGGTAATGCCGCTGGCAATGGCGGCAATGTTGTGCACAGCGGCGACCTTCACAAGGATGGGCTTTCGATAAGCTGTTGCTTCTTTCAGAGAATACACCAGTTGACGCAGGTCCTCAATGGAATAGATGTCGTGGTGCGGAGCAGGAGAGATGGCGTCAGTTCCCTCCGGGATCATTCTCGTTCTGGATACATCGCCCACGATCTTTGTGCCGGGCAGATGGCCGCCGATGCCGGGCTTGGCTCCCTGACCCATTTTGATCTCAATGGCGGCACCGGCCTCCAGATAATCCTCATGGACGCCGAAGCGTCCGCTGGCCACCTGAACGATGGTATTGGGACCGTACCGATAAAAGTCCTCGTGCAGGCCGCCTTCGCCGGTATTATAGAGGATCCCCAGCTCCGTGGCGGCTCTTGCCAGGGAGGCATGGGCGTTATAGCTGATGGACCCGTAGCTCATGGCGGAAAACATCACTGGCATGGAGAGCGCAAGCTGCGGCGGAAGCTCGCAGAGGATTCGCCCCTGGGCATCCCGTTCAATTCTGTCCGGCTTTTTCCCGAGAAAAACGCGGGTCTCCATCGGTTCGCGCAGCGGATCGATGGGCGGGTTTGTCACCTGGGAGGCATTGATCAGGATCTTGTCCCAGTAGACCGGGAACGACTTTGGGTTACCCATGGAAGAGAGCAGGACGCCTCCGCTGGAGGCCTGCTTATAGACCTCCCGGATCGTATCGTTCTGCCAGTTGGAGTTCTCCCGGAGTGTGCAGTCACTTTTCACGATTTTCAGGGCTCTTGTGGGACAGAGGGAGACGCAGCGCTGGCAGTTGACGCATTTTGACTCGTCGCTCATCATCACGCCCCGCTCCGGGCTGAAGATATGCACTTCGTTGGAGCACTGCCGTTCGCATACCCGGCAGGCAATGCAGCGTGCCTCGTTGCGGACGACTTCAAATTCGGGATAAAGAAATTCCACGCCCATTAAAATGCGCCTTCTTTCAATTGAACGATCACCGGTTCTCCGCCTGCCGGCGCCCAGATTTTTTCCGCGTCTGGCTCCATGGTTCGGATGGCAGCCTCCTCGCTGGCGATGAACACCTTGTCGTCCTTTTCGCCCACCACCATGGAGCGGAGCTTCAGACGATCATTCAGGGCCATCAGGCCCCCTGTATAGCCCAGGACAATGGAAAACGGCCCGGTGATCAGCAGGCTGGGAAAAACAGTTCGGAGATAGGTGCAGCGACTGCGCCGTTCTTCGTCCGGCTCTGCCGCGATGGTGCTCCAGAAGGGCGCCGCGATCACATTGGCGGCTTCCGACAGGTCCAGTCCCTGGCGTCGTACCAGATGATCCAGAATATAGGTGATGACCTCGGTATCTGTCTGCAGCGTGCATTTGTAGCCGAACATCTCGATGAATCGGCGGTTGGCGTCATAGGAGGAGATCTCACCATTGTGCACCACCGAATAGTCCAGCAGTGTAAAGGGATGCGCACCGCCCCACCAACCGGGGGTATTGGTGGGATATCGGCCGTGGGCTGTCCAGGAATAACCCTCGTATTCCTCTAATCGATAGAAAACGCCCACATCCTCGGGATACCCCACGGCCTTGAATGTTCCCATGTTCTTTCCGCTGGAGAACACATAAGCGCCGTCCATCTCCGTATTGATCCGCATAACGGCGCGGGCCACGAACTCCTTTTCATCGAGCTGCAGCTCCGTCAGCATGGATTTCAGGGGGGCCACAAAGAAGCGCCAGACGATGGGCTCGTCCGTAATTGCCGGGATCTTTCGGGTCGGGATACGCTCGGAATGGACGATCTCGAATAACTCCTTCAAAAAGGCTTCACAGCGCTTTCGGGTGTCACGGGTGTCGAAGAACAGGTGCAGCGCGTAGAAGTCCTTGAACTCCGGGTAGATGCCATAGCCTGCGAAACCGCCGCCCAGCCCGTTGGACCGGTCATGCATGGGTTTCATTGCCTCCATGATCCGCTCTCCGGTCATTTTCCTGCCTTCTCTTGAGATCACCGCAGCAATGGCGCATCCGGAGGGAATGCGCACCTGGCCTTCTTTTGTCATGGGAATCAGTTCCTTTCGGAGCAATCAAAAAAAGGCGTCCATCCCGTACAGGCAAACCTGTATCAGAATGAACGCCTTTGCTCATTTGCAAGAATCATATATCCTGTCCTTCAAATTGTCAAGAGCCTTTGCGATATTTGTCATTTTTGAAAAAGAATTTGAAGGATGCGGCGGTCGAATCTTGCAATTTGCTGATTGACGCGGGGCATCGGAAGGCGTATAATGGCCAGCGTAAAGGCAAGGGCGTCTTTGAGTACAGAACTCGAAGACGCCCTTTCTCCTTTTTCCGGCGGGAGAAGGACGGACGGAATGGAATACACATGGAAAGGCAAAGGCGTCTTTCGTGTTCACACGAAGGGGTCTTTGCCTTTCTTCATTTTTTTCAAAAGGAGATAGAGTCATGCGTACAGTATCGGATTATTTTGGGAGCATGGTATTTGACGATCGTGTCATGCGTGCGAATCTTTCGGCAGAGGTCTATGCTTCCCTGCGGAAAACCATTGACGAAGGATTGGAACTGGATATTGGCGTTGCCAACGCAGTGGCGGAGGCCATGAAAAACTGGGCTGTCGCCAACGGCGCGACGCATTTCACCCACTGGTTCCAGCCTCTGACCGGCATCACGGCGGAAAAGCACGACAGCTTCATCACGCCATCCCCGGACGGCAGCGTCATCATGGAGTTTTCCGGCAAGGAGCTCATCAAGGGCGAGCCGGACGCCTCATCCTTTCCCTCCGGCGGACTGCGGGCCACCTTTGAGGCCAGAGGCTATACCGCCTGGGACCCCACCTCCTATGCGTTCATCAAGGGTAAGACGCTCTGCATTCCCACAGCGTTCTGCTCCTATGGCGGTCACGCATTGGACAAGAAGACGCCGCTGCTCCGTTCCATGGAGGTGCTGAACAAGCAGGCCCTGCGCATCCTCCGCCTTTTCGGCAAAGAAACGGCCAAGCGCGTCGTCTCTTCCGTCGGACCGGAGCAGGAGTATTTCCTGATTACCAAGGAGATGTATGAGGCACGGCCGGATCTCCGCTTCACAGGCCGCACGCTGTTCGGAGCAAAGCCGCCCAAGGGGCAGGAGCTGGATGACCACTACTTCGGCGTGATCAAGCCGGGGGTCGCCGCCTTTATGGAGGACCTGAACCATGAGCTCTGGCAGCTGGGGATCCTTGCCAAGACGGAGCACAACGAGGTCGCCCCGGCCCAGCACGAGCTGGCTCCCATCTATACCACTACCAACATTGCCACCGACCACAACCAGCTGACCATGGAGATCATGCAGAAGGTGGCGGCGCGCCACGGCCTGGTGTGCCTGCTGCACGAAAAGCCCTTTGCCGGCGTCAATGGCTCCGGAAAGCACAACAACTGGTCCATTGCCACCGACGAGGGACAGAACCTGCTCTCCCCGGGGGACACGCCCTATGAAAATGCACAGTTTCTGCTCTTCCTATGCGCGGTCATCAAGGCGGTGGACGACTATCAGGACCTGCTGCGCATCTCCGTCGCCACTGCGGGCAACGATCATCGCCTGGGCGCCAACGAAGCGCCGCCCGCTGTCATTTCCATCTTCCTGGGCGATGAGCTGAATGCCGTTCTGGAGGCCATTGAGACGGATACGCCCTATCAGGGCACGCAGAAGCTGCAGATGAAGCTGGGCGTGGACGTGCTGCCCAAGTTCAACCGGGACACCACGGACCGGAACCGCACTTCTCCCTTCGCCTTCACCGGCAACAAGTTCGAATTCCGGATGCTGGGTTCCTCCAACTCCATCGCCTGCGCCAACATCATGCTCAACAGCGCCGTGGCGGAGAGTCTGCGCATCTATGCCGACCGGCTGGAGCAGGCAGAGGACTTTGAATCCGCACTGCACGACATGATCAAGAAGACCATTCAGGATCACAAGCGCATCATCTTTAACGGCAACGGCTATGACGACGCCTGGATCAGCGAGGCCACCGAACAGCGGGGACTTCTGAACTATCGCACCACGGCGGACTGCATGCCCCATCTTCTGGATGAAAAGAATGTCCGGATGCTCACAGGCCTCGGCGTTTTCACGGTGGATGAGCTGCGTTCCCGCCGGGATATCATGCTGGAAAACTACTGCAAGAGTGTGCTCATCGAGGCAAACACCATGGTGAACATGGTTCACAAGCGGATCGCTCCCGCCATTACGCGCTTTACAGCGGATCTTGCGAAGCAGGCCTCGGAAAAGAAAGCGCTGTTCCCGGATCTGGCGTGCAGCTACGAGACGGAGCTTGTGACCATGCTTTCCGCGCTGACGGACAGCATCACCGAGAGAACGGACGCTTTGGAGCAGGCAGTTCAGGCGATTCCGGACGCAGCGGACATTGTCAGCGAAGCGGCAGCCATTCGGGATACGATCCTGCCCAGGATGAGTGAGCTTCGGATCCCCTGTGATCGGGCAGAGCTGCTGACCGCGAAGAGCTACTGGCCCTTCCCGACTTACGGCGACATTCTGTTCAGTGTGAAGTGAAAAGGAGGAAACCCTCATGAGTGTGGAATTCTGGTTTTTGATCGGTGCAGCGCTGGTCTTCTGGATGCAGGCGGGCTTTGCCATGGTGGAGACCGGCTTCACCCGGGCGAAGAACGCGGGCAACATCATCATGAAAAATCTGATGGATTTCTGCATCGGCACTGTGGTGTTTTCTCTCCTGGGTTATACCTTGATGATGGGAGAGGACGCCTTCTTCGGGCTGATTGGAAAACCAAATCTGAATCTGTTCACCCATTTCAAGGAATTCATTGCTTCCCCGGCAGAGGGCTTCACGGATGCAAGCTATTTTGTGTTCAATCTGGTCTTCTGTGCCACGACGGCCACCATCGTCTCCGGCGCTATGGCGGAGCGGACGAAGTTTTCTGCTTACTGCGTCTACTCCGGGGTGATCAGCCTTCTGATCTATCCCATCGAGGCACACTGGATCTGGGGCGGCGGCTGGCTTTCGCAGCTGGGCTTTCATGACTATGCCGGTTCCTGCGCCATCCACATGGTGGGCGGCATCGCGGCGCTGATCGGCGCGGCGGTCCTGGGGCCCCGCATCGGAAAGTATGTCAAGGATCAGAGCGGCAGGGTCACAAAGGTCAACGCCATCCCCGGCCACTCCATCCCATTGGGCGCTTTGGGCGTGTTTATCCTGTGGCTGGGCTGGTACGGCTTCAACGGCGCGGCGGCCACGTCGCCCTCCGAGCTTTCCGCGATCTTCCTGACCACCACCATCGCGCCCTCCGTGGCCACCTGCACGACCCTGGTCTACACCTGGATCAAGAACGGGAAGCCCGATGTGTCCATGTGCCTGAACGCCTCCCTTGCAGGACTGGTTGCCGTGACTGCCGGATGCGACGCCTTTGACGCCGTCGGCGCAGGGGTGGTCGGCATCGTGGCGGGCGTGCTTGTGGTCGTGGTGGTGGAGGTGCTGGATCTGAAGCTGCACATCGACGATCCCGTTGGCGCCGTGGGCGTGCACTGCGCAAACGGCATCTGGGGCACCATCGCGGTGGGCCTTCTGGCAAATCCGGATGCTCCGGCAGGTCTGCGCGGCCTGTTCTACACGGGCAGCTTTGCCCAGCTGGGGATCCAGCTCCTGGGCTTCCTCGCGGTTGCCGTCTGGGCGGCGATCACCATGCTGTGCTTCTTCCTGATCCTGAAAAAAGCGAAGTTCCTCCGCGCTGAGCCGGCTGACGAGCTGTCCGGCCTGGATGTAAGCGAGCACGGACTGCCCAGCGCCTACGCGGATTTCATGCCTGCTGTGGAAAAGTATGCGGAGTTCAGCACGGGAGAGCCTGTGATCCCCGTGACGGGAACTGTGCCCGTGGCAGAGGCAGTACCTGTCAGGCGGGAACCCAGCTTTGACGGACACAAGTTCACCAAGGTGGAGATCGTCTTCAAGGAGGAAAAGCTCTACGCTCTGAAAGACGCCATGTCGAAGCTCGGGATCACCGGCATGACAGTTTCTCATGTGATGGGCTACGGCATGCAGAAGGGTCACACGGAGTTCTACCGCGGCGTCGCTGTGGAGACAGATTTGCGGCCAAAGGTCCAGGTGGATATCGTGGTCTCCGCGATCCCCGTACGGGATGTGATTGAGACCGCCAAGAAGGTGCTCTATACCGGACACATCGGCGACGGCAAGATCTTTGTCTACGATGTGGAGAACGTCATCAAGGTCCGGACCGGAGAAGAGGGCTACGATGCCCTGCAGGATGTGGAGTGAGCGATTATGTGTTCCATCTTTGGCTATTGCGGCAGCGTCCCGGACCGGGACGCTGCCATGGCGGGTTTTGCGCGAACAAAATCCAGAGGCCCGGATGATACCCGGATCCTCGACACGGGAAATGGGCTTCTCGGCTTTCACCGTCTTTCCATCATGGGCTTGACGCCGGAGGGCATGCAGCCATTTGCGCTGGACGGAAGTTTCGTTGTATGCAACGGGGAGCTCTACGGATTTGAAAAAATGCGGGACGCGCTTCGGGCAAAGGGCTATACCTTCCAGTCAGACAGCGACTGCGAGATCATCCTCCCCCTGTATTTTGAGTACGGCGTCAAAATGTTTTCCATGCTCGATGCGGAATTTGCCTGCATTCTCTTTGACGGGAGGACCGGAACGTATCTGGCGGCACGGGACCCCATCGGAATCCGTCCCCTCTACTACGGCTATGACGCAGCCGGGACCATTCTGTTTGCAAGCGAACCCAAGAACCTCGTCGGCCTTACGGAGACGGTTCGGCCGTTTCCGCCGGGGCACTATTACAAGGACGGAACGTTTACCTGTTACTGTGACATTGCACAGGTCGAAACGGTCTGCCATGACGAGTTGGAAACCGCCTGCAAGAAGATCCGCAAGAAGCTGATCACAGGGGTGAAAAAACGCCTGGTCTCTGATGCAAAGGTGGGCTTCCTTCTCTCCGGCGGGCTGGATTCCTCCCTGGTCTGCGCCATCGCGGCGCGGGAGCATGATGTACCTATTGAAACCTTTGCAATCGGCATGAGCGAAGATGCCATTGATCTGAAATATGCAAGGCAGGTTGCGGATTTCATTGGCAGCCACCATACCGAGGTCTATATGACAAAGGAGGAGGTGCTCTCCTCCCTGGAGGCGGTCATTGCGCTGCTGGGGACTTACGACATCACCACCATCCGGGCGAGCGTGGGTATGCACCTGGTCTGCAAATGGATCCACGAGCACACGGACATCCGGGTGATTCTGACCGGGGAGATCTCGGATGAGCTCTTCGGCTACAAGTACACGGATTTCGCCCCTTCGGTGGAAGCGTTCCAGAAGGAAGCGGAGAAGCGGATTCGGGAGCTGCACATGTATGACGTGCTCCGCGCCGATCGCTGCATCTCGGCCAATTCCCTGGAAGCTCGGGTGCCCTTCGGAGATCTGGACTTTGTCCGTTATGTGATGTGTCTGGATCCGGAGTTGAAAATCAACCGCTACGGGAAGGGCAAATATCTGCTCCGCCACGCCTTCGAGGGCCTTGGCTATCTGCCGGATCAGATTCTGTGGCGGGAGAAGGCCGCCTTCTCTGACGCGGTGGGCCACTCCATGGTGGATGATCTGAAGGAATACGCGGAAGCGCAGTATTCTGACGAGGCTTTTGCGGAGAAACGGCAAAAGTACCGCCATGCGCAGCCCTTTACCAAAGAATCGCTCCTGTATCGGGAAATCTTTGAGAAGTATTATCCCGGGCAGGCTGAGATGATCGCAGACTTCTGGATGCCCAACAAAGCCTGGGAAGGCTGCAATGTGGATGACCCGTCTGCCCGTGTTCTCTCCAACTATGGCGAGAGCGGAATATAGAACAGAAAAGGAGCACCCGAGCATGACAAAGTATATTTTTGTGACCGGTGGCGTGGTCTCCGGTCTTGGCAAGGGTATCACGGCAGCGTCCCTGGGGCGGCTGCTGAAGGCCCGGGGACTGAAGGTGGCAGCCCAGAAACTGGACCCCTACATCAATGTGGATCCGGGCACCATGAGCCCCTATCAGCACGGCGAGGTCTATGTCACTGAGGACGGAGCGGAGACAGATCTGGATCTGGGCCACTACGAGCGCTTTATCGACGAGGATTTGAACAAATACTCCAATCTTACCACCGGCAAGGTCTACTGGAATGTGCTGAACAAGGAGCGACGGGGCGAATATCTGGGCTCCACGGTGCAGGTGATTCCCCATATCACCAATGAAATCAAGGAGTTCATCTACCAGGTCGGAAAAAAGACAAATGCGGATGTGGTGATCACAGAGATCGGCGGCACCATCGGCGATATTGAATCCCAGCCCTTCATCGAGGCGGTACGCCAGATCTCTCTGGAGGTGGGACGGGAAAACAGTCTGTTCATTCACGTGACCCTGGTACCGTATCTGCGTGGTTCGGAGGAGCACAAATCCAAGCCGACCCAGCACTCGGTCAAGGAGCTGCAGGGCATGGGCGTGCATCCGAATCTCATTGTCCTGCGCTGTGACGAGCCTCTGGAGGAATCCATCTTTCAGAAGATCGCCCTGTTTTGCAACGTAAAGCCCGACTGCGTGATCGAGAACCGAACCCTGCCGAATCTCTATGAAGCCCCTTTGATGCTGGAGAAGTCCCGGTTTTCGGAGGTGGTCTGCCGGGAACTGGGGCTGCATGTCCCGGAACCGGACCTGTCCGATTGGGCCGGGATGGTGGAACGGATCAAGAGCGCCGGCTCTCATGCGGTGCAGATCGGCCTGGTGGGCAAGTATGTGGGTCTGCACGACGCCTATCTTTCCGTGGCGGAGGCGCTCCGCCATGCCGGGTTTTCCCACGGCGTCCATGTGGAGATTCACTGGATCGACTCTGAGGAGATTCATGCGCAGAACATCACGGAGCAGCTTTCCGGTCTGGACGGAATTCTTGTTCCGGGCGGCTTCGGGAGCCGCGGTATCGAGGGAATGATCCTGGCCGCGCAATATGCCCGGGAAAACCGCATTCCCTATTTCGGCATCTGTCTGGGCATGCAGATCGCTGTTATCGAATACGCAAGAAATGCGGCAGGGATTCCTGACGCAAATTCCGGGGAATTTGACGAGCAGTGCAGACACAAGGTGATCGACTTCATGCCCGGCCAGAGCGAGACCATCGACAAGGGCGGAACCCTTCGTCTTGGCGCTTACCCCTGCGTGATTCAACCAAACACAACCATGGAGCGGTGCTATGGCACGCAATTCATTGCAGAGCGCCACCGCCATCGCTACGAGTTCAACAACGACTATCGGCAGATTCTTCAGGATCATGGCCTGTTGCTCAGCGGCATCTCCCCCGACGGCAGGCTGGCGGAAACCGTGGAACTCTCCGACAGGCCGTTTTTTGTGGGCGTTCAATATCATCCCGAATTCAAAAGCCGCCCCAATAAGCCCCACCCGCTGTTTTTGGGCTTTGTCGGCGCAGCTATGGCGTATGCAAAGGAGCGGGATGCATGAGCGTTCATGAAGAATGCGGCGTCTTTGGAGTCATGGCTCCGAAGCGTCTGGCTGCCGCGCGATTCTGCTACGACGGCCTCTTTGCCCTGCAGCACAGAGGACAGGAGAGCTGCGGAATCGTCGTGGGAGATGATGGGCTGTTCTACTCCCATAAGGACCTGGGCCTGGTCAGCGAGGTTTTCTCCAGGCAGGCCCTGGCTCGCTTCCCGGATGGAACGATGGCTGTTGCCCACACGCGATACGGGACCACGGGAGAAACGAGCCGCGCAAATTGCCAGCCCATCGAGGTCAACCACCAGAAGGGGCGGATGGCCATTGCCCACAACGGGAATCTCTCCAACATGGCAGAGTTGCGCTCAGAACTGGAACTCTCCGGCGCCATCTTTCACACCTCCAGCGATACGGAAACCATCGCGTATCTTGTGACCAGGGAGCGGCTCAGCGCGCCCTCCATCGAGGAGGCCCTCAGCCGCGCCATGAACAGCCTGGAAGGCGCCTATTCCCTGATCCTCATGTCTCCGCAGAAGCTGATCTGTGTCCGGGACCCGCACGGGTTCCGCCCGCTTTGCTACGGCAAAACCGCAGAGGGCGTCTATGTGGTCGCCTCGGAAAGCTGTGCCCTGCGCGCAGTTGGGGCGGAGCCGGTGCGGGACGTGGAGCCGGGTGAGATCCTGATCTTCAGCCGGGACGGCATTGTCTCCCGCCGGGAGCACTGTGGGAAGACAGATAAAAAGCTCTGCGTTTTTGAGTATATCTATTTTGCCCGGCCAGACTCCGTGATCGATGGGCAGTCCGTTCATTCTGCGCGAATCAAAGCCGGCGAGATCCTCGCCAGGACCCATGCGATTTCCGCAGACCTTGTGATCGGCGTTCCGGACTCCGGCTTGGACGCCGCTCTTGGCTACAGCCGCGCTTCCGGGATCCCCTATGAGATCGGTCTCATCAAGAACAAGTACATCGGAAGGACCTTCATTGCCCCGTCCGACCGGGCAGGCCAGGTCAGTCTGAAGCTGTCCGCGGTGGAAAGCGCGGTGCGGGGAAAGCGCATCGTCCTGATCGACGACTCCATCGTTCGGGGAACCACCAGCGCCCGCATCGTTTCCCTGTTGAGAAAGGCCGGAGCGAAGGAGATCCATATGCGGATCTCTGCGCCGCCCTTTCTCCATCCCTGCTATTACGGCACGGACATTGACTCTCAGGATCATCTGATCGCCTGTCATCATACGATCCCGGAAATCGCTGATCAGATCGGCGCGGACTCCCTGGGCTACTTTCCCGCAGAGCGCCTTGGAGAGCTGGCGGGAAGCGAATCCATCTGCAGCGCCTGTTTTGACGGCAGGTACCCGACGAAGGTCCCGGCAGACAGCAGAAAGAACCGCTTTGAACAGAGACTGTCAGAGCGGACAAAGTGAGGAAAACGCCATGACAAAGTATCCTGACAGAAAAATCATTCTGGAGGACGGGCAGGAGTATTTCGGCTTCTCCTTCGGTGCGGTACAGGAGAAAATGCTGGAGATCGTGTTCAACACCTCCATGGTGGGTTACCAGGAGATTCTGTCCGATCCGTCCTATACCGATCAGGCCGTGGTGATGACCTACCCGCTCATTGGAAACTACGGTATGGCGGAGGACGACTATGAGACGGGAACGCCGACCATTGGTGCCCTGATTGTGCGGGAATACAACGACAAGCCCTCCAATTTTCGCTCCGCGAAAAGCCTTGGCGCGGTAATGGCGCAGTGCGGCATTGCCGGGATCTGCGGCGTCGATACGCGGAAGCTGAACCGCTCCATCCGGGATCACGGCAGTCGGAAAGCCCTTCTGACCAGCGCAGAAACCTCTCATGAGGACGGCCTTGCAAGAATCAGAGACTTCAAGATGCCGCACGATGCGGTTTCCAGAGTCAGCTGCCGGATGCCCTATGAGGTCCATGAAACGCAGGCGCGTTTTCACGTTGTCGCCATCGACTGCGGCATGAAGCGGAACATTGTGCGATCCCTTGCGGCACGGGGCTGCCGCGGCACCGTCCTCCCCTGGAACACGACGGCGGAGGCGATCCTGGCACTTCACCCCGACGGAGTCTTCCTCTCCAATGGCCCGGGCGATCCGACAGACGTGCCGGAGACCATTCAGACGGTGCGCGTCCTGCATGGAAAGGTCCCAATTTTCGGGATCTGTCTTGGGCACCAGATCCTGGCGCTTTCTTACGGTGCGAAAACATACAAGCTGAAATTCGGCCACCGGGGCGGAAATCATCCGGTCAGGGATCTGAAAACGGGCAAAATCGAGATCACATCTCAAAATCATTCGTTTGCAGTGGATGAGGACAGCATTTCAGACACGCCGCTCCGCGTGACCCATCGCAATCTGCTGGATGGCACGATAGAAGGCATCCAATGCGAGCAGGACCAGGCCTTCAGCGTCCAGTACCACCCGGAAAGTGCGCCAGGCCCGCAGGACAGCGAGCATCTGTTTGATCGCTTTCTCACGCTGATGGAGGAACGCCATGCCTAAAAGAACGGACATCCACCGGATCCTGGTGATCGGCTCCGGTCCCATTGTGATCGGTCAGGCAGCAGAATTTGACTATGCCGGAACACAGGCCTGCCTTGCGCTCAAGGAAGAGGGCTACGAGGTGATCCTTTGCAATTCCAACCCGGCAACCATTATGACAGACACTGTCATCGCAGATAAGATTTATATGGAGCCGCTGACCCTGGAATATATGGCGAAGATCATCCGATACGAGCGGCCGGATGCGATCCTGCCCGGCATCGGCGGGCAGACCGGGCTGAATCTTGCCATGGAGCTAGAGCGGAAGGGGGTCCTTCAGGAGTGCCAGGTGGAGCTTTTGGGAACCCCCGGAACCTCGATTGCGCAGGCAGAAGATCGGGAGCAGTTCAAAAGACTGTGCCAGTCCATTGGCGAGCCCACACTTCCATCCGATACGGCATCCTCGGTGAAAGAGGGGCTGGAGATTGCCGCCCGCATCGGGTATCCGGTGGTCCTGCGGCCGGCGTTTACCCTTGGCGGAACCGGCGGAGGTTTTGCGGACGGACCGGAGGAATTTCTGACGCTGATGAAGCGGGCCCTGGAGCTTTCCCTGGTGAATCAGGTACTGGTGGAGAAAAGCGTCAAGGGCTTCAAGGAGATCGAATACGAAGTGATCCGGGACCGGAATGACACTGCCATCACCATCTGCAATATGGAAAACCTGGACCCTGTGGGCATCCACACCGGAGACTCCATCGTGGTCTGCCCATCCCAGACCCTGACCAACAAAGAGTATCAGATGCTCCGTGACAGCGCACTCAAAATCATCCGTGCCTTGAAAATCGAAGGAGGCTGCAACGTCCAGTTTGCCCTGGATCCGAACTCCTTCCAGTACTACCTCATCGAGGTCAATCCCCGTGTCTCCCGCTCCTCCGCGCTGGCCTCCAAGGCCTCCGGCTATCCCATCGCCCGGGTCTCTGCCAAGATCGGCGTGGGCATGACGCTGGATGAGATCCGCATCGCAAACACCCCGGCTGCCTTTGAGCCTGCGCTGGATTATGTGGTGACAAAGCTGCCCCGGTTCCCCTTTGATAAATTTGCAGATGCCGACAACCGTCTTTCCACCCAGATGAAGGCCACCGGCGAGGTCATGAGCATCGGAAGGAGCTTTCCTGAGAGCCTTCTGAAAGGCATTCGCTCCCTGGAGGTCGGCGCGTACCATCTCCACCTTGCCGGGTTTGACGAAAAAAGCACTGCGGAGCTGCTGGATTATATCCGGATCGGCACGGATGACCGGATCTATGCCATGGCGGAGCTTCTGCGCCGCGGCATGGAGGAATCCAAGATTGCAGCGGCCACCGGGATCGACTGCTTCTTTATCCGGGGCCTGCAAAGCATCGTGGAGGAGGAAGCTGTTCTGCGGACGCATCCCATGGATCTTGCGCTGCTGCGCCAGGCCAAACGGATGGGCTTCTCGGACCGGGCCGTTGCCGAACTCTGGGGAATGGACGAGGAGTCGGTCTTTCAGCTCCGGAAGGAGCATCGGATCCTTCCGGTCTATAAGATGATCGACACCTGCGCCTCAGAGTTTGACAGCTATATTCCGTATTTTTACGCAACCTACGAGGAGGAAAATGAGTCCATCGTATCCGAAAAGCGGAAGATCGTCGTGCTGGGATCCGGCCCCATCCGCATCGGTCAGGGCGTGGAGTTTGACTATTCCACCGTCCATGCGGTGCAGACCATCCAGAAAGCAGGCTTTGAGGCGATCATCATCAACAATAACCCGGAGACCGTTTCCACGGACTACACCTGCTCAGACAAGCTGTATTTTGAGCCGCTCTGTGTGGAGGATGTGATGAACATTCTCCTTCTGGAGCAGCCGGAGGGCGTCATCGTGACCCTGGGAGGCCAGACGGCCATCAATCTGGCCCAGCCGCTGCGGGATCGCGGCGTGAAGATCATCGGGACCGGCTGCGACGCCATTGATCGTGCGGAAAACCGGGATGTCTTTGAAAAACTCCTGCTCCAGCTGGAAATTCCCCAACCCGATGGTCGGGCCGTGACCAGCATCGAGGAAGGCGTTCAGGCCGCGCGGGAGATCGGCTATCCCGTCCTGGTCCGTCCCAGCTTTGTGCTGGGCGGCCGCGCCATGCAGATCGTGGCAAAGGAAGCGCCTATGTGGGACTATCTGCGATCTGCCGTGGAGGTGGACGCGGACAAACCCGTTCTGGTGGACAAATACATTCGGGGCAAGGAGGTGGAGGTGGATGCGGTCTGCGATAGTCAGCGCGTCTTTGTCCCGGGGATCATGGAGCTGGTGGAGCGCACCGGCGTGCATTCAGGGGACTCCATCAGCGTCTATCCGCCATACAGTCTCTCTGCGCGCGTGAAGGAGACGATTCTGGATTACACGGAAAAACTGGGCCTGGGCATCGGCATCGTCGGCCTGTTCAATATCCAGTTCATCGTGGCTCCGGATGAGAAGGTCTATGTCATTGAGGTCAATCCGCGCTCTTCCCGTACCGTGCCGTTTCTGTCCAAAGCAACCGGATACAGCCTTGCGGATATGGGGACCCTCGCCATGCTTGGAATGTCCCTTCCGGAGCAGGGAATCTTCACTCGTTATCCAGCTGAGCAGCTGCGGCACTATGTAAAAGTACCGGCCTTCTCCTTCTCCAAACTGGAGGGAATGGACGCCTACCTCTCGCCCGAGATGAAGTCAACGGGTGAGGCCATCGGATATGACCGGAAGCTCCACAGAGCCGCCTATAAGGCCATGGTAGCCGCCGGACTTCGGCTTCGGAACTACGGAACTGTGCTGGTCAGCGTGGCAGATGAGGACAAGGAGGAGACCGTCCCGCTGATTCGGCGCTTTTACAACATGGGCTTCAACATCGAAGCCACCACCCTCACAGGAGAGGTGCTGAAGGCCCACGGCATCCGCACCAAGATCCGCCGCAAGCTCAGCGAGGGCAGCGAAGAGGCGCTGGATTCGATCCGAGCGGGATATGTCAGTTACGTCATCAACACAAGAGCGATCCTCTCAGGCGTCCATAACGGCGACGGCATGGCGATTCGCCGCACCGCGGCGCAGAACAACATCACCATGCTGACTTCTCTGGATACTGTTCGGCTGCTCCTGGATGTTCTGGAGGAGCAGACGCTGGGAATCTCCACCATCGACGCGGAATGAAAGGAGAAAGCTATGCACTTTACAAAAATGCACGGGCTCGGGAATGACTATTTGTATGTCTACGGAGCGGTTCCGGCCAATGTCGAAGCGCTTTCTCGTTCCTTGTCTGACCGTCACTTCGGTGCCGGTTCCGATGGGATGATCTTCATCGGCCCATCCCCGGATGCCGATTTCAGTATGCGCATCTTCAACGCCGATGGAAGCGAGGCCATGATGTGCGGCAACGGGATCCGCTGCGTGGGCAAATACGTCTATGACAAGGGCTATACAGACAAGACGCATCTGACCATCCAGACGCGCTCCGGCATCAAAGCGCTGGAACTGCGCATCCGAGGCGGAAGCGTGGTCGGAGCCAGCGTGGACATGGGAAAGGCCGTGGTCAGGGAAGACATCGTTCTTACGGCAGATGGCCGTGCTGTCTCCGGGACCCCGGTCAATGTTGGCAACCCCCATTTTGTCATCTTTGCAGAGGACGCAGACGCGGCGCCGCTGACCACCCTGGGGCCGTGCCTGGAAAAACACAGCGCCTTCCCGGAAGGCGTCAATGTGGAATTTGTTCAGGTAACCGGCGCCAATCAGCTGCGAATGCGGGTCTGGGAGCGGGGCAGCGGAGTTACCATGGCCTGCGGGACCGGCGCTTGCGCAAGCGCGGCAGCAGCGGTCCGGAAGGGCTTCTGCAATCCGGACGAGCCGATCCTGGTCCGACTGGACGGCGGCACTCTGGAAATCTCCGTTTCACACAACGGAAGCGTTCAGATGACCGGCCCTGCGGAAACCATTTACGAAGGAGAAACGATCCGATGATCCATCCAAATCCTTTTTATCAGGACCTGAAGGATTCCTATCTGTTCTACAACATTTCCCAGAAGGTCGGCGCCTATCTGGACGCGCATCCGGGTACAAAGCTGTATCGCATGGGGATCGGAGACGTATCCCTGCCGCTCTGCGGCGCAGTCATTCAGGCGCTTCATGAAGCGGTGGAGGATCAGGCGGACAAGGTGCGGTTTCATGGCTATATGCCGGAGTGCGGCGCACCGTTCCTGCGCGAGACCATCGGCAGGCATTATCGAAAACGCGGCATTCAGCTTTCTGATGATGAAGTCTTTGTGTCCAGCGGAGCAAGTGATGAGCTTGGCGATATTCTGGATCTCTTTGACCGTTCCTGCAGCGCATTGGTCATGGAGCCGGCCTATCCGGCCTATGTGGATGCCAACGTCATGGCAGGAAGAACGGTTATCCGCCTGCCGTCCGGCGCAGAGAACGGTTTTTTGCCGGAGCCATGTGATTCAGCCAGGGCGGATCTGATCTATCTCTGTTCCCCGAACAATCCCACAGGCGCAGTGTTCACGAAGGAGCAGCTGGGCCGCTGGGTCGATTTTGCAAATCAAAATGGTTCGATTATTCTGTTTGATGCAGCCTATGAGGCGTTCATTGAGGACGAAGCACTTCCCCACAGCATTTTTGAAATTGAGGGCGCCGAAACCTGTGCCGTCGAGATCTGCTCGCTTTCCAAAACTGCAGGCTTTACAGGGACAAGACTTGGCTATACGGTGATCCCCAAGGCACTGATTCGCGACGGAACGTCCTTCCACGAAATGTGGGTACGCAATCGAACCACGAAGACAAACGGTGTGTCCTATATCATTCAGAAGGGCGGCGCGGCGGTTTTCTCAGAGGAAGGTCAGCGGCAGATCCGGGAGAACATCCAGGTCTACAAGAACAACGCCAGAACGCTGATGCGCGCCCTGGATGCACTTGGGATCTGGTACTGCGGCGGAGAAAATGCACCGTACATCTGGCTTCAATGTCCGGGAAATATGGGAAGCTGGGAATTCTTTGACGTTCTGCTGAACGAGATCCAGGTAGTCGGCACGCCCGGAGAAGGCTTCGGAGCGAGCGGGGAGGGTTATTTCCGGTTTTCTACATTCGGAAGTCCTGAGGATACAGAGGAAGCAGCAGAAAGACTGATCGCGCTACTCAAATGACCAGAAGTCTCCTGAATCCGGAAAAATGAAAAACCTCATAATGAAAGAAGCAGACACCGGTTTGTCCGGTATCTGCTTCTTTCTTTGCGGCGTCCTGTCAGCCGGTTGCAGTAGTCAGTCAAGACTGTCTTATGAGCCCTCGGCTTTCGGGGCGGAGGTTTTTTCAGTTCTCATCCAGGGGCCTGAGCAGTCCATAGCCCTCAAAACGGGTGTCCCGGGAGTCCGTGAGGAACACCAGCTGCACGCTTTGATTCTCCAGAAGGCTCTCCGCCTGGGCGGTGATGCCGGGGAGAGCGGCGGCGCTTTCCGCCTGAATGAAGAGCCTGCCGCTGCCGGGGGAGAAGAGGGGCTGGCCCTCCTCCAGCTGGAAGCTGACCTCTCCCGCGCCGGTGAGGGCGTCGGAGATGGCGGCGGCGGAGGCCGCGACCACCGCGTCCGTGCCATCCGGCGCGGAGTAGACGATGGCGTCGGAGGAGGGGAAATAGAAGTTGTCCAGAACCACCTCATGGAAGCCCAGCGCGTAGAGCTCGTTGCAGATCCGCACCAGTCGGATCTGCACGGCGGAGTCCGCCGGATCCAGCCAGTAACAACCGCCGGAATCCATCCACAGAGCGCCGGAGGAGAGGGGCAGGCCGCTGTTTGTGTGGGAGAGGCCAAAGGATCGATCCCGGAAAGCGCTGACCCGGGCGATGAGATAATAGCCCTTTCGCTTCAGAGTGGGCACCAGATCCGAGAGCAGATCCCCGGACTGGGGACCCTGTCCCTCCACGGCGCTGGAGTAGAAGAGATTGCCCACAGCGTCCTTCACGTCAATGAGCAGAGCCACCGGCCCGTCGGATTCCAGGTTGTCCAGGATGCTGAGCAGCCGATCCGGATCATGGAGCAGGGCATGGGGAACGCTGTAGCCGGAGAGAATCATGCTGGAGACGTCAATGCCGGGCACAACCGCCTCCACCTCCTCAATGGGAAGCGTGGAGAAATCGTAACCGGGCGCATCGGTCGGGGATTTGTCCGGCTCTTCGATCCGGGGGCGGGAGAAGTCCAGATGTACCCCGTCCTGGGTATAGACCAGGTAGCGCTGGAGATAGAAAAACAGGCCGATGCCGATGGCAACCAGGGCCAGGACCAGGATCAGCAGCACCAGAAGGATCCGGCGCAGCGTGGTCCGATTGCGCAGGGAGAAAAACCGCACGTCTCCGCCTCCTTCAGATCCGGGCTGTGAGACAGCACCAGCCGTCCTCGCTTATGCGCCGGGAGAGAATGTGCATGCCCGCACCCTGAATGGCAGCCTCCACCTCGGGAAGGCGGGTCTCCAGGATGCCGGAGCAGAGGAAGCTGCTGCCGGGGCGGCCAAGCTGCCGCGCCAGGGGCGCCAGGGGAATGATCACGTCCGCCACGATATTGGCAATGACCAGATCGAAGCCCTCGGGACAGGCGGAGGCGATGGGCCGCAGATCCTGCAGCACGTTCCCGGTCATGGCGGTGAAGCGCCCAGCGCCGATGCCGTTGAAGGCCGCGTTCTCCCTGGCCACGTCCTCGGCCTTTTCGTCAATGTCCACGCCAAGGGCGTGCCCGGCGCCAAGCCGCAGGGCTGCGATGGAGAGAATGCCGCTGCCGCAGCCCAGGTCCACCACCTGCTCGCCCCCCTGGATCAGCTCCTCCAGCGCCTCCATGCACATGCGGGTGGAGGCGTGCGCGCCGGTGCCGAAGGTGAGGCCGGGATCCAGAATGACGGGAAGCCGCCCCTCCTCGTTTTCGGGGGAAAGCCACTGAGGAACCACGATCAGCCGCTTGCCGATGGGAATGGGCTGATAGTACTGCTTATAGCCGTTTTCCCAGTCCTCATCCCGCTGAACGCGGACGCTCAGGCTCAGATCTCCCACCAGGGGAGCGGAAGCTTTCAGCTTGTCCAGCTCCTGCCGCAGGGCAGCGATCCGGTCCTGCGCCCGGTCATCGTTTTCCAGATACAGCCGGATCTGGCTCAGTCCGCGCATGGACTGAGCCAGATCCTCGTCCACATAGTCCCAGTATTGATGGTTCTGTTCCAAGAATAAGCGAAAATCCTCCTCGTCGTCCACGAGAAAGCTGTCATATCCCAATGCGGTCAGCCTTGCGCCGGTGGTGTCCACGCCGGCGCTGGTGGTTTTGATGCAAAGCTCCAGCCACTCCATTGCTGTGCCTCCGTTCCTTTTGCTTGTGTCCTACTAGTTTAGCGGAATTTTGCCGGAAAGACAAGTAATATTTGCGTATGGTGGCAAAATGATGTATAATCTCGGGTGATATAAAGGGGAGTGCTTATGATCGAGTCCATCCAGATCCTGCCCGGCGTCCACCTGACGGCGGTGCAGACGGAAAAATTCAAAACCGGCTGCTTCAGCGTGAACCTTCTCCGGCCCCTCTGCCGGGAAGAGGCGGCGCTGAATGCGCTTTTGCCCAATGTGCTCCTGCGGGGCACAAAGGAATATCCCACCATGCAGGCCATCTCCGCCTTTTTGGATGAGCGCTACGGCGCCAGCGTCGGCTCTCTTGTGCGGAAGCGGGGAGAGGTGCAGACCGTGGGCTTTTACGCGGATTTTCTCTCGGACCGACTTGCCCCGGATGGAAGCCCCATCCTGCAGCCTATGATCGAGTTTGTCTGCCAGACCCTGCTCAAGCCCGTGCGGACGAACTGGCTTCTGGAGGAGCCCTATGTCTCCAGCGAACAGCTCAATCTCATCAACGCCATCGAGGCGAATCTGAACGAAAAGCGCTCGTACGCTGCCCGGCAGCTGGTGAAGACCATGTGCGCCGGCGAGGCTTATGGCGTCAGCCGCCTGGGGGAAACGGAGGAGGTCCGTGCCATCACGCCCCAGAGCCTGACGGATCATTGGCAGAAGGTCCTGGCCGGTTCCCGGGCAGAGATCTTCTATCTGGGCGCGCAGGCGCCTGAGACGGTGGCCGGGCTCTTTGCTGAGCAGCTGCAAAGACTGCCCCGTGAGGAGCTCTCCCAGCCCGGGACCCAGGTGATCCGGCAAGCGGAAGCCGTAAAGGAGCGCTTTGAGACCCTGGACGTGACCCAAGGCAAGCTCTGCATGGGCCTGCGGACCGGCATTACTTCCCGGGATCCGGAGTATCCGGCCCTGGTGCTGCTGAACGCGGTATTTGGCGCGGGGACCACCAGCAAGCTGTTTTTGAATGTGCGGGAGGCAAAGTCCCTCTGCTACTACGCCTCCTCCGGCATCGACGCGGTCAAGGGGATCATGACGGTCTCCTCCGGCATTGAGTTTGAAAAATACGATGAGGCGAGAGCCGCCATTCTGGAGCAGCTGGATCGCTGCCGCCAGGGAGAGATCTCGGACAAGGAGCTCTCGGACGCCAAGCGGCATCTGGATTCCGGCCTGCGGATGCAGGCGGATTCTCCCGGCGGCCTGGACAACTTCTATGTGGGGCAGGCCATTACCGGCCTGAACGGCACATTGGAGGGCCTGCGGGAGAGAATCGGACAGGTCACAAAGGAACAGGTAATCGCCGCTGCCCAGAGCCTGAGCCTGGATACCGTATACTTCCTCAAGGGGGTGGAGGCATGACCCTGCATGAATTTCCGCTGCTGCATGACGCATATTCCGAGGCGGTCCTGCCCAACGGCCTGACGGTCCGGGTGGTGCGCCGTCCGGGCTTTGCGAAGAAATACGCGTTCCTGGGGGTGAACTATGGCTCCATTGACACCCGTTTTACCCTCAATGGGCAGGAAATCACCACGCCCGACGGAGTGGCCCACTATCTGGAGCATAAGATGTTCGATCTGCCCGGCGGAAACGCCATGGACCGCTTTGCCGCTGCCGGCGCCCAGGACAACGCTTTTACCAGCTATACCATGACGGCCTACTTCTTTGACTGCGTCGATGCCTTTGAACAGAATCTGCAGACCCTGCTGGAGATGGTCTGCACACCCTGCTTTACGGATGAGAGCGTGGAGAAGGAGCGGGGAATCATCGCCCAGGAGATCCGGGAGTATGAGGACAGCCCCAGCTCCGTGGTCTATGAGCAGCTCTTCTCCGCCATGTATCCCACCCATCCCGCCTCTGTGCCCATTGCGGGCAGCGTGGAGAGCATACAGGCCATTACGGCCGAAACCCTGCAGACCTGCTATGACGCTTTCTATACCCCTGCCAATATGATGCTCTGCGTGGTGGGAGATGTGGAGCCGGATATGGTTCTGGAGCTGGCTGAACGTTTTACGCCTCCCGGGCGAAAGCGCGCCCCGGAAGCGGACTACGGCCCGACGACGCTCCTGATCCCACCTGAGAAGCTGGTACGGCGGCACATGGAGATCGCTATGCCCACCTTCCAGCTGGGATTTGCCTGCCCGCCCCCCTGGAAAAGGGGAGAGGTACTGGAGCAGGAGGTTCTGGCGGATCTTGCCGCCGAGCTGCTCATGGGGGAATCCACGCCCCTCTATACGGCGCTGTACGAGGAAGGCCTCATTGACTCCTCCTTCGGCTGCGGCTATGACGAGCTCAAGGGGCTTGCCATGATCTCCGCCGGCGGCGATTCCGATGAGCCAGAGCGGGTCCTGGAACGGATCCTGGCGGAGAAGGATCGGCTCCTGCGGGAGGGACCGCAGCCCGGTATGCTGGAGCGACTGAAGCGTGCAGCGCTGGGCAGCCGGATCCGCGGCCTGGACAGCTTTGACGGCGTGGCCGCCCGCATGTGCGGCTATTTCTTTGAGGGCGCGGAGTATTACGACTTTCCCCGTGCCTATGAGCGGGTGGATGAGGCGCAGGTCCTGGCATTTCTCCAGGAGAACGTGCGCCCGGAGCGGGCGTCCCTCTCTATCATCGAGCCGAAGGAAAAGGAGGCGTGAGCATGTATCCGATCACCTTTCCGGGCCTCGGTCTGAGCTTTTCCGTGGATCGGGTGGCCTTTACCGTCTTGGGTAAGCCCATCTACTGGTATGGCGTCATCATCGCCCTGGGATTTCTGCTGGCAACAAGCTACGCCCTGAAACGGAGCAAGCGCTTCGGCGTGGACGCTGAGCGCATCCTGGACGTGCTGCTTCTGGCGGTGCCCATCGGCATCCTCTGTGCCCGGGCATATTACTGCATCTTCTATTGGGAGCTGTTCCGGGACAATCCCATCTCCTGCCTGTATATCTGGGAGGGAGGGCTTGCCATCTATGGCGGCGTCATCGGCGGCGCAGCCACAGTGGCGATCTACTGCCTGGTCAAGAAGCAGAAAATCTCCGCGTTCCTGGATGTGCTGAGTCCCGGCGTGCTCATCGGGCAGATCGTTGGCCGTTGGGGCAACTTCTTCAATCAGGAGGCCTTCGGTGGGGTCACCAATTCATTTTTGCGCATGGGCCTGGCGGACGCCGCCGGAAACTATGCCTATTACCATCCCACCTTCCTGTATGAATCGGTGTGGAACCTGGCAGGCTTTGTGCTGCTGCACTTCTATGCCCCCCATCGCCGCTATGACGGTGAGATCTTCACCATTTACGTGGCCTGGTACGGTCTGGGACGGGCGATGATCGAGGGCCTTCGCACTGACAGCCTCTATCTGTTCTCCACGGGGATCCGGGTCAGCCAGCTGCTGGCGGTGGTCTCCTGCGTCATAGCCCTGGCATTACTGATCTTCAACCATACGGTCCGGAAGCACAGCCCGGAGGAGCTGCTGTGCAACCAGATTCTGGCCCAAGAAGCAAACAAGGAGGAGGAAGAACATGACGAAACTTGATGGAAAAGCGGTTGCTGCCCGCTGCAAAGAGGACATCCGCGCCCGCGCTGCCGCGCTGACGGAGCAGGGCTGCCGCCCCGGCCTGGCTGTGGTTCTGGTGGGAGACGACCCCGCTTCCCGGGTCTATGTGACCAACAAGGAGAAGGACTGCGCCGAGTGCGGCATCTATTCTGAGGAATACAAGCTGCCCGCGGAGGTTTCGGAGCAGGAGCTTCTGAGCCTGGTCCGGACCCTGAATGAGAGCCCTTCCGTCCATGGTATTCTGGTGCAGCTGCCCCTGCCCAGGCATCTTTCTGAGGAGCTGATCATCGGCGCCATCGCCCCGGAGAAGGACGTGGACGCCTTCCATCCTTATAATGTGGGCCGCATCATGCAGGGAAAGCCCCAGTTCCTGCCCTGCACCCCGGCCGGCGTGATGAAGCTGCTGGATGAATACAGCATCGACCCGGCAGGGAAGCACTGCGTGGTCATCGGCCGCTCCAATATTGTGGGCAAGCCCATGGCGATGCTCCTGCTGCACCGCCACGGCACCGTGACCATCTGCCATTCCCGCACCCCGAACCTGGCGGAGATCTGCCGGCAGGCGGATATCCTGGTCAGCGCCGTGGGAAAGGTCGGACTGGTCACCGGCGATATGGTGAAGCCCGGCGCGGTGGTGGTGGACGTGGCCATGAACCGCAATGAGGCCGGCAAGCTCTGCGGCGACTGCGTCTATGAGGAAGTCAGCGCGGTTGCCTCCTACCTGACCCCGGTTCCCGGCGGTGTCGGACCCATGACTCGGGTCATGCTGCTGGAGAACACCCTGACCGCAGCCCAGAGGGCTTTTGAGAATCGAATTAACAAATAATTTAAACTTGTCCCCTTCCTTTTTTCTGAAAACATGGTAAAATGGAGGGGAAATCAAGAAACGAAAGGAAGCGTTTGTTATGGCACTGTCTGATAGCCTGAATGCTGTTGTTGGAAAGGCCAGCGAGGTCGCGCAGTCCGCTGCCCGTGCCGCGAAGGAGGCCGCTGCCAAGGCCAAGGCCAAGGTGGACATCCTGGCGGAGGAGGACAAGATCCGCAAGGCTGAGCAGGAGCTGGGCAAGCTCTGCTATCGGGACTTCACTGAGGGGACCGATGCCGTCAAGGAAGAGTATCAGCCCTGGCTGGACAAGATCACTGCTTCCAAGGACGCCATCGCGGCCATCAAGGCCCAGGTGGAAGCCATGAAGGAGACCGCCGCCAATGCCGCTGAGGACGTGGTGGATGAGGTCAATGCCGTGGTGGACGAGGTCGTCGCCGATGTGGAGGAGAAGGCCGCGGACCTGTCCGACATCAAGGTCGAAGTGGTCGACGAGGTGAAAGAGGCCGCTGAGAAGGCGGCCGATGCCGCCGAAGAGGTCATCGAGGAGGTCAAGGACGCCGCACAGGATGTGGTGGACGAGGCCAAGGGCGAATAACACATTCAGCATGAGAAAAGCCCCGGATGAACCGGGGCTTTTCCATATTCCAAGGAGGAAAACCATGGATCGTTTTGCACTGCTTCCCGCCGGACGGGACCTGCCTGTGATCTATCTCTTTGCGGATCCGGACATGCCAGAATCTCTCCGGACGGATCGGGCAAACCTGGTCCTGATCCGGGGCGTGGACTGGGACCGGGACCTGACCCCCTGGCCTGCCCCCGGAGCCTTCAAAGGTCAGAATTTTTCCGGTGGGGCAGGAGAGTTTCTCGCGGAAATCACGAACAACCTGATTCCTGCCGCGGAGGCGGAGCTGGGAGTTCAGAATCCGGCGCGGGGCATTCTGGGCTACTCCCTGGCAGGCCTCTTTGCCCTGTATGCCCTCTACAGCACCGATGCCTTTTCCCTCTGCGGATGCGTCTCCGGTTCCCTCTGGTATGACGGGTGGACAGACTATATGGCGGCGCATCCCCTGACCCGCCCCGCCAGGGTTCACCTGAGCGTGGGGGATCGGGAGAAGAAGAGCCGCAACCTGCGCATGGCGACGGTGGAGGACTGCTTCTTAAAGGCCGAGACCCTGCTTCGGGAGCAGGGGACGGAGGTCACGTTTGTCCTGAATCCGGGAAACCATTTTCAGGAGCCTCTGGAGCGCCAGCGCCGGGCCCTGGACTGGCTTTTGGGACCTTCCCAGAATAAAAGTGGCGGATAAGAGTATCAATCTTGCAAAAATCGGGGAGCTGAAGGGCAATCATTCGGTGATTTTGCAGTTTTTTCGATTTGCCTCTTTCTTTTTTTGCGGGAAGCTGTTATAATGGCCCAAATCGTAAGTTCCTTGCCTGAGGCAAGTAGGAGGTCACGAATATGTATCCGATCCTTGAAAAGCGCGTCCTCAATCCCACGGTGGAGATGATCACGGTTCTTGCGCCCCGGGTGGCCAAGAAGGCCCTGCCGGGCCAGTTCATCATCCTGCGGGTGGATGAAGGGGGAGAGCGCATTCCCTTGACCATTGCGGACTATGACCGCCAGGCGGGGACCATCACCGTCATCTATCAGATCGTGGGCGCCACCACCAAGAAGCTCTCCGCGCTGAAGCAGGGCGACAGCCTTCAGGACTTTGTGGGCCCCCTGGGCCGCGCTACCGAGACCGAGGGCCTGAAGCGGGTCTGCGTGGTAGGCGGCGGCGTGGGAACCGCCATTGCCTATCCTGTGGCCAAGAAACTCCATGAGGACGGCTGCGAGGTGGATCTCATTGTGGGCTTCCGCAACAAGGATCTGGTCATTCTGGAGGACGAGTTCCGGGCTGCCTGCACCAATTTCTTCATCACCACCGACGACGGCTCCTACGTGCGCAAGGGCCTTGTCACCGAGGTGCTGCAGGAGCGCATTGACGCTGGGGTACAGTATGACCGGGTCATCGCCATCGGCCCTGTGCCCATGATGAAATTCGTGTGCCTGCTGACCAAGAAATATGAGATCCCCACTGTGGTGAGCATGAATCCCATCATGATCGACGGCACCGGCATGTGCGGCGGCTGCCGCCTGAGTGTGGGCGGCGAGACCAAGTTCGCCTGCGTGGATGGTCCGGAGTTTGACGGACACCTGGTGGACTTTGACGAGGCCATGTCCCGGGGCGCCATGTATCGGGATTTTGAGCGTCATGCCTACGAAGAGACCTGCAACCTGCTGAGCCAAAAGGAGGCCTTGTGATGGCGGATATGATGAAGAAGAATCCCATGCCGGAACAGGCGCCGGAGGTTCGCAAGCATAATTTTGAAGAAGTTGCGCTGGGCTATACTGCCCAGATCGCCCAGGAGGAGGCCCAGCGCTGCCTCCACTGCAAGGCGAAGCCCTGCGTTGCCGGCTGCCCGGTCCAGGTTCAGATCCCGGATTTCATCGCGAAGATGAAGGAAGGGGACTTTGAGGGCGCCTATCAGGTCATTGCCCAGTCCTCATCCCTGCCTGCCGTCTGCGGCCGGGTCTGTCCCCAGGAGAGTCAGTGCGAGAGCAAGTGCGTCCGGGGCGTCAAGGGCGAGGCCGTGGCCATTGGCCGCCTGGAGCGCTTTGCTGCGGACTACCACATGGCAAACAGCACCGAAGCCCCCGCGGTTCCCGCGTCCAACGGCCGCAAGGTTGCCGTCATCGGCGCCGGACCTGCCGGCCTGACCTGCGCCGGCGATCTGGCCCGTCTGGGCTATCAGGTCACCGTGTTTGAGGCTCTGCATCTGGCGGGCGGCGTGCTGGTCTACGGCATTCCCGAGTTCCGGCTTCCCAAGGCCATCGTCCAGAAGGAGATCGACGGCCTGAAGGCCATGGGCGTCACCATCGAGACCAACGTGGTCATCGGCAAGTCCATCACCGTGGATGAGCTCTTCGACGAAGAGGGCTTCCAGGCCGTGTTCATCGGTTCCGGCGCCGGCCTGCCCAGCTTTATGAACATCCCCGGCGAGAACCTGAAGGGCGTTTACTCCGCCAACGAGTTCCTGACCCGGACCAATCTGATGAAGGCCTATCGTCCCGGCGCGGATACCCCCATCCTGCCCGGCCACACCGTGGCTGTGGTGGGCGGCGGCAATGTGGCCATGGACGCGGCCCGCTGTGCCTGCCGTCTGGGGGCGGAGAAGGTCTACATCGTCTATCGCCGCTCTGAGGCGGAGCTGCCCGCCCGTGCCGAGGAGGTCCACCATGCCAAGGAGGAGGGTATCGACTTCCGCCTGCTGTGCAATCCTGTGGAGATCCTGGCGGGGGAGAACCAGTCCGTCCGCGCCATCAAGGTCATCGATATGGAGCTTGGAGAGCCGGATGCCTCCGGCCGCCGCCGCCCCGTGGAGATCCCCGGTTCGGAGCATGAGATTCCGGTGGACTGTGTCATCATGGCCATCGGCACCTCGCCCAACCCCTTGATCCGCACCACCACCCAGGGCCTGGAGACCAACCGCCGCGGCTGCATCGTGGCGGATGAAAACGGCCAGACCAGCCGGGAGGGCGTCTTTGCCGGCGGCGACGCGGTCACCGGCGCTGCCACGGTGATCCTGGCCATGGGCGCTGGCAAGACCGCCGCCAAGGCCATCCACGAATATCTGCAGACCAAGTGAACCACCGGAGCTTTTGGCATCTTTGCCAAAAGCTCCGTGCCTTTTTTGTGAAAAGCGCAGAATCTTCCCGGAACCGGGTTTTGCCGTGTTTTTCGGCTTGAGAATCGAAGATTCGCATGTTAAAATACTCGTAGTCCGGTCGAGGTATGCCTACTCCACTTGTATAGCGTGCCCCGGCTGAAAAAAAGGAGGAAAATTCCGCGTGGCTTGCGGTGTGGCAGTGTGGAGACCTGTCACAGAGCGAAACCGGCTTGCCCGTTTTCGTGAGGCTGTATTTGCGAAGGCATTGCAGTCAAAGCCAATCAGTATGGCAGGATTAACCCTGAAAAACATCAAGAAGGTCTATGACAAGGAAGTCGTCGCCGTTCATGACTTCAACCTGGAGATCCAGGACAAGGAGTTCATCGTTCTGGTCGGCCCCTCCGGCTGCGGCAAGTCCACCACCCTGCGTATGATCGCCGGCCTGGAGGACATCACCGACGGCGAGCTCTACATCGGCGACAAGCTGATGAACGAAGTCGCTCCCAAGGACCGCGACATCGCCATGGTCTTCCAGAACTACGCCCTGTATCCCCACATGTCCGTGTACGACAACATGGCGTTCGGCCTGAAGCTGCGCAAGACCCCCAAGGATGAGATCGACAAGCAGGTCCGTGAGGCTGCTGAGATCCTGGACATCACCACCTACCTCGACAGAAAGCCCAAGGCTCTGTCCGGCGGCCAGCGTCAGCGTGTCGCCATCGGTCGTGCTATCGTCCGTCATCCTGCTGTCTTCCTCTTCGACGAGCCTCTGTCCAACCTGGACGCCAAGCTGCGTAACCAGATGCGTGCTGAGCTCATCAAGCTGCGCAAGAAGATCAACACCACCTTCATCTATGTTACCCATGACCAGGTCGAGGCCATGACCCTGGGCGATCGCATCGTCATCATGAAGGACGGCCTGATCCAGCAGGTCGGCACTCCTCAGGAGGTCTTCGATCATCCCGCAAACCTGTTCGTCGCTGGCTTCATCGGCACGCCTCAGATGAACTTCTTCAACGATGCCAAGCTGGTTGTCGAGGACGGCAACTGCTATGTAGACCTGTACGGCCACAAGGTGGAGCTGGAGAGCTATCAGAAGGAGTCCCTGAAGGCACAGGGCGTCGGTTCTCAGGAAGTCACCCTGGGTGTCCGTCCCGTTCATATCGACCTGGCCGACGAAGGCGTTCCCGCAACCGTCGACGTGGCTGAGATGATGGGTGCTGAGATCCACCTGCACGCCAACGTGAAGGATCAGGACATCATCATTGTCGTTCCCACTGCTGACCTGGAGCGCGACTTTGCGCAGGGCGGCGGCGAGCCCATCAACTTCACCTTCCGTCCGAAGCTGATGCACCTGTTCGACAAGGAGTCCGGCAAGGCTTTCTTCTAATCACGGCAATCTGCACGCCCCGCTTCGGCGGGGCGTGCTTTTCTGTCTCTATGAAAAGCGCTTTCCAGAACTTTTCGTAAAAATCTGACAGTTTTACATTCTTTTGCGGAAAAGTTAAAATTCGTCATCACATTGCACAAAACAAGGCGTTTTGATTCGTAAAAGCTGTCAATAGACAATTTTCTGTCCCTGTGATATCTTATAACCAGAAAGAGGAAAGCAGGTGAGTCCAATGACCTATATGTAAGCTGGGCAAGCGTTGATCGTAGCCTGGCGTGAATGAATTGGTAAGGAATCTGGCGGCACCGAACAAAACTAGTTTCAGCTCCGAAAGCCACAGAAGCTGGCCGGAGATACTCGCCTGAGTGTTCAGGATGTCAAGAAGAAATTAGGTCTCTGCTGGAATCCCGATGGTAAGAAGTGAGCATGGGCAGCCGTCCTGAGATCGGCCTTAGGGTCAGATGGAGGATCGCGCCGGAAAAAAACGTGCTCCAGGAAATCGCTTTTGAAGTGTCGCTCCGGAGTAGCCGTTGAGCAGCAGCAGAAGCACGACCCCAAGATCATTCATATAGATCAGAGGATACAATTTTATATGGAAAAAGTTCTTTAACTCCCGCACCGTCCAAGGTGCGGGAGTTTTTGCTTATCCGGACGACCTGGGCAATTCCAGATTCCGGGAGATGGGAAGCCGCTTGGCAGTTTTTCCGAAAATGCCGGAACATGGCGAATGAAAATCGGGACATTTTTGGAAAAATACATCTTGCAAGGAGGCTGAAAATGCTATATAATCTATTCGACTCAGAATGACGAAAGCCAAGGGCTCAGGCCCGCGGCGCAAATTGAATGGAGGAAAACAATTATGTCTATCAAAATTGGCATCAATGGCTTCGGCCGCATCGGCAGACTGGTCTTCCGTGCCAGCCTGGCTCATGAGAACGTCGAAGTCGTTGGCATCAACGACCTGATCTCCCCCGACTACATGGCTTATATGCTCAAGTATGACACCATGCAGGGCAAGTTCACCGGTACCGTTGATTACACCGATCATTCCATCATTGTCAATGGCAAGGAAATCGCCGTGTTCTGCGAGCGCGAGAAGGAGAACCTGCCTTGGGGCAAGATCGGCGCTGAGTATATCGTTGAGTCCACCGGCCTGTTCCTGACCAAGGAGAAGGCTCAGGGCCACCTGACCGCTGGCGCCAAGAAGGTCGTCATGTCCGCTCCCGCCAAGGATGACACCCCCATGTTCGTCATGGGCGTCAACCAGGACAAGTACACCAAGGATATGGACTTCGTCTCCAACGCTTCCTGCACCACCAACTGCCTGGCCCCCATTGCCAAGGTCCTGAACGACAACTTCGGCATCAAGGAAGGCCTCATGACCACCGTTCACTCCACCACCGCTACCCAGAAGACTGTTGACGGTGTCTCCGCCAAGGATTGGCGCGGCGGCCGTGCTGCGGCTGGCAACATCATCCCCTCCACCACTGGCGCTGCCAAGGCTGTCGGCAAGGTCATCCCCGAGCTGAACGGCAAGCTGACCGGCATCTCCATGCGTGTTCCCACCCTGGACGTCTCTGTTGTTGACCTGACCGTCAACCTGGAGAAGCCCGCTTCCAAGGAAGCCATCTGCGCCGCTATGAAGGCCGCCTCCGAGGGCGAGCTGAAGGGCGTTCTGGGCTACACCGAGGATGCTGTCGTTTCCTCCGACTTCCTGGGCGATCCCCGCACCTCCATCTTCGACGCCAATGCCGGTGTGTACCTGACCGACAACTTCGTGAAGGTTGTTTCCTGGTACGATAACGAGTGGGGCTACAGCAACAAGGTCGTGGAGCTCATCGAGCACATGTACTCTGTTGACCACGCTGAGTAATTCTGACTTTTTTCCGTTTTCTTAACGAGAGAAAGCAAATAATTCTCTGCACTTCTGAACAGAGGGTGCCCTTTCGGGCACCCTCTGCGTTTTCACGGACCTGGTTCAGGGCCGTCCGGAAGACAAGCTGTGTTCTCCCTGGCCGCGTACCGGCAGATCTCTGCCGGCAGGCGATCAGGAAGAACCAATCATGGGAGATGATGAAATGCCAATCCTGCTGTTTCTGCTCTTTCTCATTCTCAGCGGCAAGGTCACCCTGGAAATCGTGATCTTCGGCCTGGTGCTGGATGTGCTGGTGCTGCTGGCCATGTCCCGCCTGACGGGTTACCGGCTGAAAAGTGAGCCTCGCCTCTGGCGCAACGCTGGCCTGATGTGCGTTTACATCGGCGTGCTGGTCTGGGAAATCCTGAAGGCCAACTGGACCGTCATGGGCATCGTGCTGCACAGAAGCCGGAAGGTGACCCCGAGCCTGGTGAAGGTCCGGGTCCACCTGGAGGAGGACTGGAGCCGGATGCTCCTGGCCAATTCCATCACCCTGACCCCCGGCACCATCACGGCCTCCGTGGAGGGGGACATCTTCACTGTCCACTGCCTGAGCGCGGAGATGATCGACGGCATTGAGGACAGCCGCTTTGTGCATCTTCTGAGAAGAATGGAGGCCTGAGCATGGAACACGCATATTCGACCATGGAGCTCTGCGCCCTGATTTTTCTGGGAATCGACCTCTTCTTAGCCCTGGTGCGGGCCATTCGCGGTCCCCGCATCGCGGACCGGATCATCGGTGGAAACCTGGCGGGCACCATGACCATTATGATCATCGCCATTCTGGGCGATTTTCTCAAGCAGGACTGGCTGCTGGATGTCTGCCTCATCTACTGCATGATGAGCTTTCTGGCCGTGGTGGTCCTGAGCAAGATCTATATTTCCGTAGACAAGGAGCGCAAGCGCCGGAAAGGGGAGGAGAAGCCATGACATATCTTCGTTTTGGCCTGTCGGCTGTTCTGATGCTTTCCGGCCTCGTCGTGGCCTTTATCTCCATCCTGGGCACCTATCGCTTCCGTTTCGCTCTGAACCGGATGCACACGGCGGCCCTCATGGACACGCTGGCCCTGATGCTGGTCATGGCGTCCCTGCTCGTGGCCATGGGCCTGCGCCTAGCAACCTGGAAGCTGCTGCTCATCGTTGCCTTCATGTGGATGGCAAGCCCCATCGCCTCCCATCTTCTCTGCCTGCTGGAGGTTTCCACGGACGAGGAACTGGAGGAACATGTGCAGTTCCAGGACCGGACTGGGGAAGAGGAGGACTGAGCATGGATATTTTTCGGATTCTGCTGCTGGGATTTCTGATCGTCTGCGCCATCGGCGCAGTGGTCTCCCGCCGCTATCTGGTGAGCGTCATCATCTTTATGTCCTACAGCCTCATCATGTCCATCATCTGGGTGATCCTTCAGTCTCCGGACCTGGCAATCACCGAGGCAGCTGTGGGCGCGGGCGTGACCAGCGTGCTCTTCTTTGTCACCCTGCGCAAGATCCACCTCATTTCTGAGGAGAAGGAGGAGCGCGATGAGCATAAAGACTAAGCTCTCCCGCTGGCTCAGTGGTGAGGTGGATATCTGGACCAAAATGGGCAGCATGCAGGACGAGCGGGGCGGCAACCAGACGGAAGCAACCCACATCCAGCCTGCCCTTGCAGACCGGGAGCTGCGGCTGTTCCGTCGGATTTATCCGGTGGCGGCGGTGATCCTGTGCCTGGTGTTCAGCTTTGTGCTGATCCTGACAGTCTCCAATCTGCCCCGCTATGGCATGGCGGAGGACCCGGTGAATAATGAGGTCGCGGCCCGTTATCTGAGCCAGGGCGTGCAGGATACCGGCGCGGTGAACGCGGTGGCCGGTATGATCAGCAACTACCGCGGCTTTGACACCCTGGGAGAGGCCCATGTGCTCTTCACCGGCGTGGCAGCGGTCATGATCCTTCTGGAGGAGGCCCTGACGGAGCGGCAGCGCCGCCGGGAGCGGCGGGAGGAGGCCCTTTGCGACCTTTCCAAGGACTCCATCACCCACGGCATCGTCCGGATCCTGGTGCCCTGCATCCTGATCTTCGGCCTCTATGTGATCCTCAATGGCCATCTGTCCCCCGGCGGCGGCTTCTCAGGCGGCTCCATCCTGGGCGCCGGCCTGATTCTCCATGCGCTGGGCTTCGGCTTTGAAAACACGGAGCGCCTGGTGAACGAGCGGGTCTATGGCGCCGTCAAGGTGACGGCCCTGCTTCTGTATGCGCTCATGATGCTGTATTTCATCTTTATGGGCGCCAATGCCCTGAATGCCCACATCCCGCTGGGAACGCCCGGCGCAATTCTGAGCGCCGGCCTGATCCTGCCCATCAATATTGTTGTGGGCATGGAGGTGGCCTGCACCATGTACGGCCTGTATTCTCTCTTCCAAAGGGGGCGCATCTGATGGGAACCAGCTTTTTCTTCAACTTTGAAGAGATCGTGGCAATGATCCTCTTTGCCATCGGTCTCATCACGCTGCTCCTGCACCGAAACCTCATCAAAAAGATCATCGGCCTGAACATCATGGACACGGCGGCGGATCTGTTCCTGGCCTCTCTGGGCTATATCCGCGGCCATAAGGCTCCCATCGTGGAGGAGGGTGTGGACGCCGTGGCAACCTATATCAATCCCATCCCCTCCGGCCTGGTGCTTACCAGCATCGTGGTCTCCGTGAGCGTCTCTGCGGTCATGCTGGCCCTTGCCATCCGGCTCTACCGGCGTTATCACACCCTGAACCTGGATGAGATCTACATGTTTGCCCAGAAGGAGCGGGAGGAATGATGGATTTTGTGCTGAACTTCCCCCTGTTCACCGTGGTTCTCTCCCTGATGGCCGCCGTGATCTGCTCTGTGCTGCCCTGGAAGGCGGCGCGGGCTCTGGCGGTGAGTGTGGCGGGCGTTTGCCTTGCCATGAGCGTCTCGGTGCTGACCCGGGGAATCCTGACAGGGGAGAGTGTCACCTACATGATGGGCCGTTTTCCGGCTCCCTGGGGCAATGAGTTCCGCTTCGGCATTCTGGAGCCTCTGTTTGCAACCCTGTTCGGGGCGGTGCTTCTTCTGTGCCTGCTGGGCGGAAACCACGCCTTTGAAAAGAAGGTGGAGGGCCGCAGACACCTGTACTTCACCATGGTGCTGCTGGTCCAGGCGTCTCTTTGCGCCCTGTGCTATACCAACGATATCTTCACCGGCTATGTGTTTGTGGAGATCTGCACCCTGTCCTCCTGCGGCATTCTGATCATCCGGGGCTCCGGCCGCTCCATCACAGCGGCCACCCGCTATATGATCTTCTCCCTCATGGGCTCCGGCCTGTTCCTGCTGGGAATCATCCTGATCTATGATGTGACGGGCCACTTGCTCATGCCAAACCTGCATCAGGCCATCCATGAACTGTGGGGGACCGGCGATTACCGGATGCCCTTGAAGGTGACCATCTCCCTGCTGGTGGTGGGACTTGCCATCAAATCCGGCCTGTTTCCATTCCACTTCTGGATGGCGGACACCTATGGCGCGGCCCTGCCCGGTTCGGCGGGCATCCTCTCCGGCATCATCTCCAAGGGCTACATCTTCCTGCTGATCAAGATCATCTTCAACGTCATCGGCCAGGATGTGTTCTATGCCTCCGGCGCCCAGAATGTGCTGTTCACCTTCGGCGTGCTGGGCATGGTGGTGGGCTCTGTGAGCGCCATCCGGCAGGATGATATCAACCGCATGGTGGCCTTCTCCTCGGCGGCCCAGATCGGCTACATCTACATGGGCATCGGGATCTCCGCCACCGCGGGAATGACCGCCGCCGTGTTCCACATCCTGACCCATGCCCTGACCAAGCCGCCCCTGTTCCTGGCGGCCTCCCGGCTCAGCGAGGTCTCCGGCGGCAGCAAGAAGTTTGACGACCTGACCGGTGCCGGGCACCGCAATCATGTGGCGGGTTTCAGTTTCACCGTGGGCGCCCTGTCCATGGTGGGCATTCCGGTTTTTATGGGCTTCGTGTCCAAGGTGCTCTTTGCCTCCGCCGGTGTGCACGCGGGGCACAAAATGATGTTCACCCTGGTGGCACTGGCCATCAGCACGGTGCTGAATGTGGTCTATTTTCTCAGAACGGTGATCCGGATCTACACCGCCGGTGAGACGGCGGACGAGACGGATTCCGCTCTGGTCGTTCCCTGGAGCCGCCAAAAGACCTACGCGGTGGTGGCGCTGCTTTTCGCCGCGGCCAATGTGGCCATCGGCGTGCATGCACAGCCCGTCATTGACCTTTTATCGCGGGGCCTCACTTTACTTGGGTAGGAGGATGCTGAGAATGAATTCGTTTGTCCTTGTGGCTGTGATTCTGCTGCCGTTTCTCTCCGGCGGCGCCCTCAGCCTGTTTCACTTTGGTGAGAAGCGGCGCGGCCGCTGCGCCTATGTGGCGGTGGTGACCATCCTGGAACTGGTGGGAACCCTGTATCTGGCTCTCCAGGGCCAGGCTTCCGTCAGCTTCGGCACCATCACGGAGCAGATCACCATCCGCTTCCAGGTGGACGGGGTTGCCCGGATCTTCTCCCTGATCTGCGCCGCCCTTTGGGTGCCCGTTGCGTTCTATTCCTTTACATATATGAAGCACGAGGGCATGGAGGATCGGTTCTATACCTTTTTCCTTCTCTCCGAGGGCGCACTGCTGGGCATGGACTATGCCGCGAACCTGGTCTGCATGTATGTGCTCTATGAGCTCATGACTCTGTCGGCCCTGCCGCTGATCCTCCACAGCCTGAAGAAGGAGGCCATCGACGCGGCCCTGAAATACCTGTTCTACTCCATCGCCGGCGCTTTTATGGCCCTGCTTGCGGTGATGTTCCTCTCCCGCATGTGTACCACGCTGGACTTCACCCCCGGCGGAAGCTTGTCCCCGGCGGTCCTGACGCGGCATATGAAAATGCTCAGCGTCACGGTGTTCGTTGCGGTCATCGGCCTGGGCGCCAAGGCCGGTATGTACCCCCTCCATGGCTGGCTGCCCGCTGCCCATCCGGTAGCCCCGGCGCCTGCCAGTGCGGTGCTCTCCGCCGTCATTGCCAAGGCGGGCGTGCTTGGCATCATCCGCATTTTGTATTTTGTGGTCGGCCCCAGTGCCCTGCGGGGGACCTGGGTGCAGTACGCGCTTCTGTGCCTTGCCATGCTGACGGTCTTCATGGGCTCCATGATGGCCTATCGGGAGAAGGTCTTTAAAAAGCGCCTGGCCTACTCCACTGTCAGCCAGATCTCCTATGTGCTCATCGGCGTGTTCCTGCTCTCGGCTCAGGGACTCACCGGCGCGCTGCTGCATGTGATCTTCCACGCGACCATCAAGACCTGCCTGTTCCTGGTGGCCGGCAGCGTGATCTATTACACCGGCCTGACCCGGGTGGACGAGCTCAAAGGCATCGGCAAGCGCATGCCCATCACCATCTGGAGCTTCACTCTGGCCGCGCTTGCCCTGGTGGGCATTCCGCCCGCCTCCGGCTTTGTGAGCAAATGGTACCTGGCTACGGCGTCCCTGGCCTCCGGCATCCGCATTATCAGCTGGCTGGCGCCGGTGATCCTGCTGATCTCGGCTCTGCTGACGGCGGGCTATCTGCTGCCCATCACCATCGACGGCTTCTTCCCCGGCAAGGACTATGACTATTCGCAGCCCAAGCTGGAGAAGTCCGCCTGGATGTGGATTCCCGTGGCCATCCTTGGCGCGCTGACGGTCCTTCTCGGCATCTTCTCCGGCGGCCTGGTGGAGGCGCTCAGCGCCCTTGCCGAAACCCTGGCTTGAGGAGGCGGCGCCATGAGCCCAAAACTGCTTCTGATTCCCATTCTGCTGCCTATTTTGGCAGGCGCTATGATGTATGTGCGCCATGAGAAGCTCTTTCGCTTCCGCAATGCCTATGCTCTGGCGGCAGTCTGCCTGAACTCCTGCATGGTCTGGTGCCTGATCCTCTTCTGCAAGGAGGAGAAGTTTGAGATCTTTCGCCTGACCCAGACCATCGCGCTGACCCTGCGTTTTGATCCCCTGGGCCGCTTCTTTGCCGGTCTGATCGCGACGCTGTGGCCCCTGACCACCCTCTATGCCATCGGCTATATGCGCCACGAGCACCATCGGATCCTGTTTTTCTCCTTCTTCCTCATGTCCTATGGCGTCACCATGGGCGTGGCCACGGCGGGAAACATGATCACCCTCTACTGCTTTTATGAGATGCTGACCCTCTCCACCGTGGCGCTGGTCATCCATCCCATGACCGACGAGGCGGTCCGGGCCGCACGGCAGTACGTGATCTACTCCATCGGCGGTGCGGCTTTTGCTTTCATCGGCATCATGTACCTTTCCGCCAACGGCCTGAGCCTGGATTTCATTCTGGGCGGCAGCATCTCCAGCTCCACCCAGGCGCCCCAGAACATCGGCCTGTTTATCTATGTGATGACCTTCCTGGGCCTGAGCGTGAAGGCGGCCATCTTCCCCTTCCACGACTGGCTGCCCAAAGCGTCTGTGGCGCCCACCCCGGTGACGGCCCTGCTGCACGCAGTGGCAGTGGTCAAGGCCGGCGCCTTTGCGGTGATCCGATTGACCTACTATGTCTACGGCGCGCGGATCCTTGCCGGGACCTGGGCCCAGACCCTGGTGATGGGCCTGGCTGCCTTCACCGTTGTCTACGGCTCTGCCAAGGCGGTCAAGCAGACCCACTGGAAGCGCCGCCTGGCCTATTCCACCGTGTCCAACCTGTCCTATATCCTCTTCGGCGCGACCCTCATGACCCAGGCGGGCATGGCGGCGGCGCTGCTGCATATGCTCTTCCATGCCATCATCAAGATCCTGGCCTTCTTCTGCGCGGGCTGCGTGCTGCATATGACCGGCAGGAAGTATTTGCATGAGCTGGACGGCCTTGCCCGGAAGATGCCGGTCACCTTTGCCACCTTCACGGTTTCCGCCCTGTCGCTGACCGGCATTCCGCCCCTGACCGGCTTTGTCAGCAAATTCCAGCTTCTGGCTGCCGCGTCCCAGACGGAGCTTCCCATGGCCTATGTGGGCATGGGCGCCCTGCTTGTGTCTGCGCTCCTGACCGCGATCTATATGTTCACGGCTGTCGTGCGGGCGTATTTCCCTGCCAAGGATGCGGACCTGAGCGGCCTGGACAGTGTTCGCGAGGCGGACAAGGTCATGCTGGTGCCCATGGTAATCATTGCAGCGGCAGTGGTGCTCTTCGGCCTCTTCGCCGGTCCCTTTGTCCAGCTGACCCGATCCATCGCGTCGGGCATCTTTTAAGGAGGCGCTGCCATGCAAGGAAACTATCTGCTGTTTGCCCTGGTGTTCTTCCCCATGGCCGCGGCCCTGATCGCGTATCTCATCGGACGTCGGAGCAAGGAGGGGCGCAACGTCTTTGTCATGCTCTGCGGCCTGGCGGAGCTTGCTCTGATGCTCTATGCCGCCGTCTCCACCGTGGGAAGCACGCTGCACTTCTCCTGGTCCGGCTTCTGCTCCCTGGGCATCCGCTTCGAGCTGGATGACTTCCGCCGGGTCTATGCTACCGTGGCGGCCCTTATGTGGGCCATGACTCTCCTGTTTTCCCGGGAGTACTTCGCCCACTATCGCAACCGGAATCGGTACTATTTCTTCAATCTAATGACCCTGGGCGCCACCATGGGCGTATTTCTCTCCCAGGACCTGGCCACTACCCTGGTCTTCTTCGAGATCATGTCCTTTACCTCCTATACCTGGGTCGCCCACGAGGAGACGCCGGGGGCCATGCGCGCGGCGAACACTTACCTGGCTGTGGCGGTCATCGGTGGACTCAGCGCCTTGATGGGCCTGTTCCTGCTCTATCACCACCTGGGTACCCTGGAGATCGAGGGCCTCTATGCCGCAGCCCAGATCTGTCCCGACAAGGGCGCCCTCTATGCGGCGGGTGTCTGCATCCTGGTCGGCTTCGGCGCAAAGGCGGGCCTGTTTCCGCTGCATATCTGGCTGCCCAAGGCCCATCCCGTGGCCCCGGCTCCGGCCAGCGCGCTGCTCTCCGGCATCCTGACCAAGTCCGGCGTCTTCGGAATGCTGGTTCTCTCCTGCAATTTATTCCGTGAGGACCCCAGATGGGGGAGACTGGTGCTGATCCTGGGCACCATCACCATGGTCCTGGGCGCGGTGCTTGCCCTGTTCAGCGTGGACCTGAAGCGGACGCTTGCCTGTTCCTCCATGTCCCAGATCGGCTTTATTGCCGTGGGCATCGGCACCATGGGCCTGCTGGGGGCGGAAAACGCCCTGGCGGCAAGAGGCGTGGTGCTGCATATGATGAACCACTCCCTCATTAAATTGGTGCTGTTCATGGCGGCCGGTGTGGTGTATATGAACCTGCATCAGCTGGATCTGAACGAGATCCGCGGCTTTGGACGGAAAAAGCCCCTGCTGAACTTCTGCTTCCTCATGGGCGCGCTGGGCATTGGAGGCATCCCTCTCTGGAACGGCTATGTGAGCAAGACCCTTCTGCATGAAGGCATTGTGGAGCTCTCGGAGCACCTGGCTGCCCATGGGGGCGCAGGAATGCCCATCAAGGCGGTGGAGTGGCTGTTCCTGTTCTCCGGCGGCCTGACCCTGGCCTATATGACCAAGCTCTATGTGGCGATTTTCGTGGAAAAGCATCCAACCCGCCAGGAGGAGTACGATGCGAAGAAGCACTACATGAACCCGGTGAGCGCGGCTGCGCTGACAGTCTCGGCGCTGCTGCTGCCGGTTCTGGGCATGAGTGCCAACTGGAGCATGAACGGCGTGGCGGACCTCTCCCGGACCTTCTTCGCCGCGGAGCTGCCCAGGCACGCTGTGCGCTATCTGAGCCTGGAAAATCTCAAGGGCGCGGCCATCTCCATTGTCATCGGCGCGCTGGTGTACCTGCTCTTTGTCCGGAAGGTTCTGAAGCGCGAGGAAACTTATGTTAACTTGTGGCCTGCCAAGCTGGATCTGGAGGATCTGCTCTATCGGCCGCTGCTGCTGCGCTGGCTGCCGGGCTTCTTCGGACGCCTCAGCGCCGTCTTCGGAGAGAATCAGATCCTCACTCCTGCCTTCCGCTATGGTCTGGAGGGCGCGGGCATGACCCTTCGCGTGATCTCCGAGCTGCCGGACGCCCTGGTGGTCGCCCTGCGGCAGACCCTCTTCCGGGATTCCAGGGAGCCGGAGCAGGATCCCATCAAGCGACGTCCTCTCTACCGCATCGGCGAAAAGATTGATCGGATCTTCCCGGCGAAGAAGGGGGAGGAGCCTGTGGGAGAGCGTTTTGCCCGCATGGTCCTGAGTCGTCGGCGGACTACGATCCTCATCATTGAGAATATGTCCTTTGCGCTGCTCATGTGCGCGGTCGGCCTGTGCCTGCTGCTGCTCTACCTGGTATTTGTCTATTGACAGAGAATCGGCGGGGTCCCGGGAAACCGGGGCCCCACTTTCGCAAGAAAGGAAGATCTTTCCTGCAAATCTCTAGCCCTTGTATTTTTTGCGGGTGGCAAGTCCGCCGCGAATGTGCCGTTCCGCCTTGTTGATCTCCATGACTGTCCGGACCTGCTGATAGAGGCTCCGGTTACAGCGGGCAAGGCGCTCGGAAAGGTCCTTGTGGACCGTGGATTTGCTCACTCCGAAGTGGCGGGCGGCGTCCCGGACCGTGGTCCGGTTCTCAATGATGTACACAGCCAGATCGCAGGCTCGCTTCTCGATGTTCTGTTCCATGCTGCTTCCTCCTTGAACGCCTAAGCTGCCACATTCAGCTTATGCGCGGTTTTGCCGGCCTATGAGGCAGGGGAGAGGAGGCGTGATTTTGGAAAAAAGCGGCAGGACGCGCCAAATTCTGCCGACAAAATAATAAATTTTTTCACAATCTGTACAAAAATGAGCATTTGTCCGTTGCGCGCGGACAAATGATTTGAATATGTACCCTGTAGGTGGAAGAATATGAAACTTCGAAAAATCAACCTTGCAAAATCCGTCTGTCTGTGCTAGAATGACAACACATTTGGATCAAAGTTGTAATTGGGCGATTTTTCCCGCAGTTTTGATCCAAAAAATCCTGGTTTGTTACCGCGCCCCGCGCGTCGGATAACAAAACAATTCAAGGAGGAAAAGCAAAATGAGCAAGAACCTGACAAAGGTCCTGGCACTGGCCCTGGTTCTGGTCATGGTGTTCTCTCTGGCCGCCTGCAACAAGCAGACTTCCACCAACACTGAGCCCACCAACACCAACACTGAGCCTGCTAAGACCGACGAGCCCGCCAAGACTGACGAGCCCGAGAAGACCGACGAGCCCGAAGAGAATACTGAGCCCGTTGCAGAAGAGCGCGACGAGCGCCTGGCTGCAGATGTCTACCCCGATCTGTTCGACCCCGAGACCTACGACGAAGAGTCCAGCGAGGTCTATGAAGCGGTTCTGGGCGACTTCTATGAGATCTACACCGATGCCAAGACCGGCGACTACAGCCAGTCCGAGCGTTGGGCCCGTATGGCCGTTGCCGAAGGCAAGCTCCTGGGCAGCGCCGTCATGATCCCCCTGCAGTCCCGCGGCGGCAACTATGCCATCTCCCGTGTGGCTCCTCGTACCGTCAACTCCACCCTGTGGGGCTCCGACAACGAGCGTTACCATCAGGCCATCATCGTCAAGGGCGACTTCCTGACGACTGACGTTGTCAACGAGATCCGCGCCAAGTGGGGCGAGCTCCGCGGCACCGGCACCTATGAGGAGTGGGTCAAGAATTACCTCTCCGAGAACGGCTACGAGCTGAACGACGCCTACAACATGGCCTACACCAGCGATCCCAACACTTGGGATGCTCTGGCTACCTCCATGGAGGCTGATACCGAGAAGATCATCCAGACCTACGACGGCCTGTATGAGTACGATATCGAGAACGTGCAGCAGCCCGCTCTGGCTACCTCTTACGAGGTCTCCGACGACGGCCTGACCTACACCTTCCACATCCGTGAAGGCGTTGTCTGGACCGACTCTCAGGGCCGTAAGGTCGCTGACGTGAAGGCCGACGACTGGGTTGCCGGTATGCAGCACATGATGGACGCCATGGGCGGCCTGGAGTACCTGGTTGGCCCCGACGGCGCTGGCATCACTGGCGCTGATGCTTACATCTACGGCGAGACCTCTGATTTCTCCACCGTCGGTGTCAAGGCCCTCGACGACTACACCCTGCAGTACACCCTGGATCAGCCCTGCTCCTTCTTCATGACCATGCTGGGCTACTCCGTGTTCGCTCCCATGAGCCGCGACTACTACACCTCTCAGGGTGGTAAGTTCGGCGATGAGTACGACGCTGAGGCTGCTGACTACCTGTACGGCAAGGATCCTGACCACATTGCCTACAATGGTCCGTATCTGATCACCAACGCTACCGCTGAGAACACCATCGTGTTCAAGGCCAACCCCACCTACTGGAATGCTGAGAACATCAACATCCAGTCCATGACCTGGTACTACAACGACGGTACCGATGCTCTGAAGAACTACAACGACGCCAAGGCTGAGATCATCGCTGGCTGCGGTCTGACCGGCAGCGCTGCTGAGCAGGCCAAGGCTGACGGCCTCTTCGAGGGCCATGCCTATGTTTCCGGCACCAACGCCACTTCCTTCATGGGCTTCTTCAACCTGCACCGCAATGCCTTCGCAAACTTCAACGACGGCACCAGCGCCAAGTCCTCTCAGACTGTCTACGACGCTGAGCGTACCCGCGCTGCTATGAGCAACGTCCACTTCCGCCGCGCTCTGCTGATGAGCCTGGACCGTGGTGCTTACAATGCTCAGTCCGTTGGCGAAGAGCTGAAGTACAACTCCCTGATCAACTCCTACACTCCCGGCAACTTCGTGTTCCTGGAAGAGGACGTCACCGTTGACATCAACGGCCAGGCGACCACCTTCCCCGCCGGCACCAACTATGGTGAGATCATGCAGGCTGTCCTGGACGCTGACGGCGTTGAGGCTCAGGTCTGGAATCCCGAGATGGAAGGCGGCATCGGCGCTTCCTATGGCTACGACGGCTGGTACAACCCCGAGGCTTCTGCCAAGGAGCTGGCCATTGCTGTGGAAGAGCTGGCTGCTGAGGGCATCATCATCGACGCCGAGAATCCCATCTACCTGGATCTGCCCGTGTTCACCGGTTCTGAGCAGTATGCCAACCGCGGCGAGGCCTTCAAGCAGTCCGTTGAGGGCGTGACCAATGGCTTCATCGTGCTCAACAAGGTTGACTGCCCGACCTCCGGCGAGTGGTACTACGCTGGTTACTACTACAGCACTGGTAACGAAGCCAACTTCGATATCTGCGACCTGTCCGGTTGGGGCCCCGACTACGGCGATCCTCAGACTTACCTCGACACCATGCAGCCCGACTACGCCGGCTACATGATCAAGGCCCTGGGTATCTTCTAAGTCAAGACCCGAATCTCTAGCGTAAGCTACAAAATTTGAGCATTATGGGGATGACGGCAACCCCGTCATCCCCGTAATGCTATTGCGAGAGTGATAGCATGGGAAAATATCTGATTAAGCGTATCTTGCACAGCCTGGTATCGGTCATTATTGTTGTTGGTATCGTCATGGTGCTGATCTACTCTCTGATGGACCGTCAGTTGATCTTTGCCCAGGACCCCACCTACACCAACCTGGGCAACAATGCAAAAGTCGCCTACCAGTACAGACGCTGGGAGGAGTTCGGCTATATTGACTACGTTCCCTATACCGAATGGCTGCAGGAGCTGGTCACAAACGGCGAGCTGACCGATGAGGCGCGCGCCGAAGTTGTTTCGTTTGCACGAAAAGCTGAAAATGATTCCGAGGAAGTGGCGGAGTACGTCAAGCGCTTCACGGAGACTTATGAGTTGCGGGGCTATACAGTCAGGCGTCTCAATGCCATCATGTCCGGCAGAAAGGTGGCCAACGGCGGCGCGCAGCAGCTGTTTGCCTACAAGGACAAGCCCCTTCTGGGCCGTCTTTGGAAATATCTGACCGGCCTTATCAGTGTGGATAATATCCATAAAGCCCAGGGCGATGTGGGGGAGCGGAAGATCACCTTCACGCTTCATGACCCCATCTATGGCGGAAAGAAGTTCTCTCCCGCCATCATGGGCAATGGTACAATGCATAAATATCTGCTCTACTTTGATTCCTTCTTCCCCTACATGCACCAGAATCTGGTGACGCTGAATCTTGGTAAGAGCTACACCGTCAACCAGGGCGTTGACGTGTTCGAAACCATGAACGCCCCCCAGGGCTCCTATGTGCTTCGGGAGGTCACCTATCCCACAGGCCTGACGGAGGTCAGCGCCGATGACCTGCACACGGCGACCTATGTGCAGGGCTCCCGGGAGGCCAGCGCTGTGAACCTGGACCGCTTCGAGGACGACTACACCGCAGTCATCACCGAGAAGAGCGGCCTGTCCAAGGTTGGCTACTCCTTTGTTATCGGCATCATCGCCACTCTGATGGCGTATCTCCTCTCCGTGCCTCTGGGCATCTGGATGGCGCTGAAGAAGGAGAAGCTGGTGGACAAGCTGGGCACCATCTACATCGTGTTCATCCTGGCTGTTCCGTCCCTGGCTTACATCTTCCTGTTCAAGGCCATCGGCTATAAGATGGGCCTGCCCACCACCTTCGACATGGAGCACCTGAGCCCTGTCATGTTCGTGCTGCCCATCGTGTCTCTGGCACTGCCCTCTGTGGCAAACCTGATGAAGTGGCTGCGCCGCTACATGATCGACCAGATGAACTCCGACTACGTCAAGTTCGCCCGGTCCAACGGTCTGTCCGAGCCGGAGATCTTCTCCCGGCACATCCTGAAGAACGCCATCATCCCCATTGTCCACGGCGTACCCGGCAGCATCCTGGGCTCCCTGGTTGGCGCCATCATCACCGAGCGTGTTTACGTGGTGCCTGGTGCCGGTAACCTGCTGACCAAGGCAATCAACTTCTACGACAACGGCGTCATCGTGGGCGTGACTTTGTTCTACGCCACCCTGAGCGTTATTTCCATCATCCTGGGCGACGTGCTCATGAGTCTCGTTGATCCCCGGATCTCCTTCTCTTCGAAAGCGAGGTGACCAGCATGGATAAGAATATTGATCTGAGCGTCTACAACATGTCCGACGAGGAGCTCTTCTCCCATGTTGATCACAGCGACCTGGAGTCGGAAAAGATCACCGCGCCCCGCTACTCCTACTGGCGCAGCGTGTTCCGCGTGTTCTTCCGCAATCGTATCAACATCTTCATTCTCTCTGTTCTGGCCATCGTGCTGCTGTTCACCTACGTCTACCCCGTGGTGACGGATTATAATCCCTACACCAATCTGCTGAACGCCAGCGCAAAGCACCTGACTCCCACCAAGGCCATGAACATGTTCGGCCATAACATCCACTGGATCCTGGGCGCCGGTGCCTCCGGTCAGTCCACCTTCGACGCCATCTGGTATGGTTCCCGGATCAGCGTGACCATGGCCTTCATCTGCGCCGCCATCAACATGACCGTGGGCGTGATCATCGGTTCCATCTGGGGCTTCAGCAAGAAAGTGGACATCGTCATGACCGAGGTTTACAACATCATCGGCAACGTGCCCTACATTCTGTTCATCTCCGTGCTGGTTCTGATCTTCTCCGCCGGCTTCTGGACCATGGTCTTTGCACTGACCATCACCGGCTGGCTGGCCATTGCCTACTTCATCCGTACCCAGGTCATCATCATTCGTGACCGGGAGTACAACTTGGCCTCCCGCTGCCTGGGCACCTCCATTTTCCGCATTGCCATGAAGAACATTCTGCCCTTCATGACCTCTGTCATCGTGACCCTGGCCGCCACGGAGATCCCCTCTTACATTTCCTACGAGGTGTTCCTCTCCTACATCGGCATGGGCATGTCTGACATGTCTCTGGGCCGTCTGATCTATCAGGCTGAGAACGCCATGCTCACCCCCGGTTGGCAGTTCGAGTTCTGGAGCCCCGTCGCCGTGGCCTCCATCATCACCATCGTGCTGTATGTGGTCGGTCAGAACCTGGGCGACGCCTCTGACCCGAGAACCCATATGTGAGGTGCGAGATGGAAGAGAAAAAAGTACTGTTATCCATCCAGGATATTGAGGTCAAGTTCCGCGTTCGCGGCCGTATCCTCACCGCTATCCGCGGCGCATCCCTGGATATTTATGAGAATGAGTCCATCGCCATCGTAGGCGAGTCCGGCTCCGGCAAGTCTGTCTTTACCAAGACCTTCGCCGGCATGCTGGATGACAACGGCTTTATTGACCGCGGCAAGATCATCTTCAACGACCCGGAGCTGGCTGACACCGTCGTGAAGATCGGCTCTCTGGAGAAGCGGATGATCTCCCACAGCTGTGCAAAGCTCAATGAGTACAGCAAGCTGGAGCCCGGCGCCGAGCTTTATAATCAGATCCAGGCTCTGAAGAAGGAGCGGGAATCCCGCCTTGCCCTGAGCCCGGAGGAGGAAGAGAGCTTCACCGACCAGATCAGCAACCTGACCTTTGAAAAGACCGAGGCCTTCAACCACAAGCAGACCCTGGATCCCTCCAAGGAGAAGGACCAGATCCGCGCGGTGAACAAGCAGATCGCGGATCTGGAGAATCAGATCAAGGCCCTGGAGCAGAAGAAAAAGGAGACCATTCAGGCCCATAAGCAGGCGCTTCACAATGATACGAGCTACCTGAAGGAGTATCAGGAGAAGCTCTCTGATCTGCAGAGCCGCTATGACCAGGCCATCAAAGCGCCCATCTCCAAGGAGAAGGAGCAGCGCAATGAGATCCTGGCCAAGGAGATCGTCCTTTCCGTGGACCGCTATCGCTTCCCGCGGAACGTGCGCCTGGTGAACAAGCTGCTGGCTGCCTTCAAGCAGGCCATGACCATCGGCGTGGATCTGGATGACGAGAAGACCCGCAACGGCGTGTTCGATAACGTGGCATTCCGTGTCCGCTATCTGGACGAGACTCCGGAGCAGCTTCACGGTACCTGCGTGCTGAACCTTGCCAACATCAAGAACCCCAGAGACTGGGGCAAGATCCGCGGCAGCAAGATCTCCACCATTTTCCAGGACCCCATGACCTCCCTGAACCCCATTCTGACCATCGGCAAGCAGATTACCTCCATCATCATCAAGCATCAGGGCTGCTCGGAAGCCGAGGCAAGAATCCGCGCGCTGGAGCTGATGCACAAGGTCGGCATCCCCAATGCCGAGCAGCGCTTTGACGACTATCCCTTCCAGTACTCCGGCGGTATGCGCCAGAGAATCGTCATTGCCATCGCGCTGTCCTGCCAGCCCAAGATCCTCATCTGCGACGAGCCCACCACGGCTCTGGACGTGACCATTCAGGCCCAGATCCTGAAGCTGCTGAAGGACCTGCAGAAGGAATTCGGCTATACCATCGTCTTTATCACCCATGACCTGGGCGTTGTCGCAAACGTGGCAGACCGTGTCGCGGTGCTCTATGCCGGTCAGATCATCGAGCTGGCCAGCGTGGAAGAGCTGTTCTATGATCCCCGCCATCCCTACACCTGGGCTCTGCTGTCTTCCATGCCCCAGCTGGCGCAGAAGAACACCAAGCTCTATTCCATCACCGGCACGCCCCCGTCCCTTTATAACAAGATTGTGGGCGATCCCTTCGCGCCCCGCAACCCCTACTGCCTCAAGATCGACACCCTGGAAGAGCCGCCTATGTTCAAGGTCACGGACACCCACTATGCCAAGACCTGGCTGCTGGATCCCCGGGCGCCCAAAATCGAGAAGCCTGAAATCATTCAGAATATCCACGAGAAGCTCGTGAATGCATTCAACATTTAGGAGGTGAGGTCATGGCAAAAGAAGAAGCAGTGCGTGTTGCACATTTACCCGAACATGGCCCCATCGACGAGAATGGCAAGGAAGTTCTCCTGTCCCTGCGGAATGTGGATATCACCTTTGGCAAGGGCGACAACGCGGTCCGCGCCGTCAAGAATGCCACCTTTGACATCTACAAGGGCGAGACCTTCTCCCTGGTGGGTGAGTCCGGTTCCGGCAAGACCACCATTGGCCGTGCCGTGATCCGTGTCAATCCCTGCGCCGCCGGCGAGATCTATTACAAGGGCGTGCGCATTTCCGGCAAGATCCCCAACTCCCTGGACCGGGAGGTCATCCGCAACATCCAGATGGTGTTCCAGGATCCGGCCGCCTCTCTGAACGAGCGTGCCACCGTGGATTACATCATTTCTGAGGGCCTCTACAACTTCCATCTGTTCGAGAATGAGGCGGACCGCGTCCGCAAGGTGGAGAAGATCATCGAGGAAGTCGGTCTGCTGCCCGAGCATCTGACCCGCTATCCCCATGAGTTCTCCGGCGGCCAGCGTCAGAGAATCGGCCTGGCAAGAGCCATGGTCATGGAGCCGGAGCTGGTTGTGGCGGACGAGCCCATCTCCGCTCTGGACGTGTCCATCCGTGCCCAGGTTCTGAATCTGCTGAAGAAGTTCCAGCAGGAGCAGGATATCACCTATCTGTTTATCGCCCACGACCTGTCCATTGTCCGCTTTATCTCGGACCGGATCGGCGTCATCTACAAGGGCGACATCGTGGAGATCGCCACGGCGGAGGAGCTGTTTGATTATCCCCTCCATCCCTACACCCGCAGCCTGATCTCCGCCATCCCCATCCCCGATCCCAAGCTGGAGAAGAACAAGGCCCTGTTTACTTACGATCCCTCCGTCCACGATTACAGCGTGGAGAAGCCGGAGCTGGTGGACATCGGTCATGAGCACTTCGTCTACGGCAGCCCCTCGGAGATTGCGGAGTACAAGAAGATCCGCGAGAGCGGCCAGACCATCAAGAGCATTCATATTCTCTCTCCCGATGAGCAGCGGGAGGAGCCCGAGGTGGACAACTACACCGTCAATCGGGAAGAGATCATGGACATGCCTCTGCACGATACCGGCAGCCTGTGGTATACCCTGGGTGCGGCCTTCCTGCCCATCCTGGGCCTCATCAGCGCATTCATCTGCCGTTCCAAGCGGCACATCCGCAACTTCAAGGCGCTGCGCAAGGGCTCCATCATCGGTCTGGTGATCCGCGCAGTCATCATTGTGCTGTTCCTGATCTTCCTGCTTCTTGCATCCATCTGAGTTCATGAAGCGGACCGCAAGAGACAAAACGCAGGACCGGCCCCGGCCGGTTGAACGGATTGAGCTTTCGGAGGGAAATTCCCGCCGAAAGCTCATCCTTCTATGTGCCCTGCTGGTGATCTCCGCTCTGGCCTTCGGCTATGCGCTCTACCATCTGCTCACGCCGGAGCGCGGCTGGACGGTCATCCAGGTGCAGGAGTCCAACACCCCCCACGTAGGCGGGGATTTTGTGCTTCAGTACGATCTGACGGATGCGCAGTATCCGGCCCAGACCAAGCGTGCGCTGACGCGCTGCTATTCCGACGCGGCCAAGGAGGCCTATTGGATCTTCCATCCCACTGTGCCCCAGGAGGAGCTGCACAATCTGGCCTGGCTCAACGCCCATCCCAACGAGACGGTGACGGTGGATGCGCGGCTCTATGGGGCGCTGCAGATACTCCAGGAGCACGGAAGCAGACAGCTCTATCTGGGTCCGGTCTATGCGGTCCAACGGGCGCTTTTCCTGAGCCAGGACGATTTGGAGGCGCAGAACTACGACCCGGAGCGCAGCGCGGAGATCGCGGACTTCAACGCCGCAGTGGCAGCATTTGCCGCAGACGCGAAGAGCATCGATCTGAAGCTGCTGGGGGAGAACCAGGTCAGACTGGAAATCTCGGAAACCTATCTTCACTTCTGCCAGGAGAACGATGTCACAGAGTTTCTGGACTTTTATGACCTGAAAAACGCCTTTGTGACGGACTTCCTGGCGGATTCATTGCTGAAAGCTGGATTCACAGATGGGTATCTGGTCAGCAGCGACGGCTTTACCAGGAATCTGGACCTTCGCGGTAAGGACTACGCTGTGAGCCTCTTTGCAAAACAGGAGGCACGGGCGCAGAATATGGGGCAGCTGATCTATCAGGGGCCCATGAGTCTGGTGATCCTGCGGGATTACCCCTTGACCACCCTGGACCGGAGCCGCTACTATACCCGCCCGGACGGCAGCGTCATCACAAGCCTCCTGGATGCGCAGGCACAGAGCGTCAGCGCGCTTCACGAGCTCTATGCCTGTTCAGAGAGTCTCAGCTGCGCCCAGACGGCTCTTTATGCCCGGGACGTGTTCGTCTCCTCCGAGCTTCAACAGGAGGCGCTGGATGCGCTCCAGCAGGCAGGCGGGGAGTTCCTCTATTTTGAAAACGGAGAGGCGAAAACCTCCTCCGAAAAGATTCAGATTCAGCCATAGAAAAAGAAGGCCCGCAGGGGCCTTCTTTTTTTTGAAGCAATCCTTATTCGCAGTAGGAAAGGGACAGATTCATCACGGTCATGAGGCCCTGCTCGATGCTGGCGGGATCCATCCACTCCGCATAGGTGTGGGCGCCGCCGCAGACCACCGCCGCGATGGTGGTGGAGGGGATGCCCTCGGACCAGGGAATATTGGCGTCGGTGGAGTTGACGTCGTAGTCGATCTCGCCGCCGTAGTAGCGGCTCACGATCTCCACCACGCGCTCCCAGAGCACATGCTGCTCCTGCTCGTCCACCTCGCCCTTACAGGGCCGGACGCCCAGAGTTTCCAGATCTACGGTGATGCCCATGTTCCGATAGCTCTCGATGACGGAGAGGAACATGGTCTCCATCTCCTTCAGGCAGCCCTTATCGCAGGAGCGGAACTCAAAGAGCATGGACGCCTCGGAGGGGATGGTATTCACGCTGGTACCGCCGGAGATGGCGCCCACGTTGTAGGTGGTCTTGGCCTTCGTGGGGGGCTTCATGGCATAGAGGGTGACGATCATGCTGGCCAGGTAGTGGGCCGCGTTCCGGTTGCCGAACTTGTCATAGGAGTGGCCGCCCTCGGTGTGGATGGTGACCCGATAGCGCTGGGAGCCAACCGCGTTGACCGTGCAGTGCCCCATGGCGCCGTCCACGGCAATGAAGTGGTGGATGCGGCTGCCGAAGGTCTTGACAATGGACCTGGCGCCCCGCAGATTGCCCAGGCCCTCCTCACCGGAGTTGCCCACAAAGAGGATCCCATAGGGCCCCTTGGGCTGGTGCTCGGCAAAATACCGGGCGGTCATCATGACAACGCCCAGGTTGGAGGTGTCGTCGCCGATGCCAGGCGCCTTGAGAAGGCCGTCCTCCTCCTTGACGTGGATCTCCTGATCGGGAAACACCGTGTCCAGATGGGCCATGAAGACGATGAGCTTCTTGCCGGGCTCGCAGTGATAGGGGAAGATAACGCTGCAGGAGTCGTCGATATAGGTCCCCTCGCAGCCATGCTGCAGAAGCCAGTCCCGGCAGAAGGCAGCCCGGACCTCCTCGTGGTTGGAGGGCGCGGGAATCTCAGTCAGAGTCCGGATCAGCTCCACGGTCTCCTGATCATGTTCTTGAACGTACTTGGCCGCCTCGGGCGGCATGGGAAATCTCATGGGTTTGCTCCTTTGCTTTGATTTGTTTTTATCTTATCACGCGTGCTATTTCTTGACAAGCAAAAAGAATTTGGATATGATGAGAAAAGAAAGCGAGGCGGGAAAAATGCCCAGCACGGACCCTGCAAACAAACAATTTGTCAAGCCGGATGCCACTTTTTCCGGCAACCACGGCCGAATTGACGTGGAGCGCGCTGAAAACTGGAAGACGCAGGAACATACCGTCTGGGAGATGTGCCTGATCCTGGAGGGCAGCGGCTTTTTCCTGGTGGAGGGAGAGCAGTATCCCTTCTCACCCGGGACCATTCTCTGCATTCCGCCCCATTTCAAGCATCGCGGTCAGCCGGACAAGTTTTTCAACGACTTCTGCATCGGCATCCCGGAATACCTGGTGCCGGGGGAGAAGGTCAGCGTGTTCCACGACGATGAGTTCGGCACCTTCCGCCGCATCATGGAGGTCTATGACCATGTGTTCCACACAGAGCCCCTGAACTTCGGTCAGATCCTGGGCCATCTCAAGCGCACCATGCAGTCCCTGCTGATCTCCTGGCAGGAGCGCAAGCCCACACCGGAGATGATCCAGCTGGTGGAGGACATCAATCGGAATGTTTCCAACATTGACTACAAGGTGTCCGACGCCATTGCCCGGATCCCCCTCAACTCCAACTATGTGCGCAAGCAGTTCCGGGAGACGTATTACATGACGCCCGTGTCCTATATGAACCACCTGCGCATTACCCAGGCCAAGAGCCTGCTTCTGACTTCGGACGAACCCATCAGCGAGCTGGCGCTCCACTGCGGCTTTGCAGATGCCAAGTATTTTACCCGCCTGTTCCATTCCAGTACGGGCTACGCCCCGCTTGAATACCGCAAGACCTATCAGAAGATGCAGAAGGAAGCGGGAAAATAAGAATGGAAAAGCCGTGCAGAGGAATCTGCACGGCTTTTTTGCACTTATTCGCCCAGAACACGGTAGGTGAGCTCCCACTGGCGGCGCACCTGCTCCGCCTCGTTGGGATCCTCCACGGGATAGAAGCTGTGGCCTTCGTACTCCGTGCTCAGGTAGCGGTCGTAGCCGATCTCCTGCAGGACGCGGATGGCGCCCTCGAAGTCGATGCCTTCCTCCACGCCCTGGTCGTTCACCTCGTAGAACTTGGCGTGAACGTGCCGGATGTAGGGGGCGACCAGCTTCAGCTTCTCCGGATCGTCATTGACGGCGAAGAGGGCTTTGCGCAGATAGCTCAGCACTGCCGGATCCGTGGTCTTGCCCTGGATCTCCTCGGCCAGGGCGCTGATGTCGCCATGGGCGGCATAGACCGCGTCGATCTGGTCCAGAAGCTCCGGATCCGCGCCGTTGGCAAGGGCAATGCGCTTGCCGGGGCGGGGGAGCTGCCTTGCAAAGATACCGAAGTCGGGGATGACACCGCCCGCCTCGGGGCAGGTCTTCTCCACCATCTCCAGATAGGGCGTCACCACGTCGTCGCCGATGGTCATGGGGGCGTGGATCTCCGCGCAGACCTGGATGCCCTTCTCCCGGGCATAGAGCAGGCAGTCCCGGATGACTTCCTCATAGTAGCCGTAGACGTTGGGCGCACGCATGACGGTGAAGCCGAAGCTTGCGGCAAAGTCGATGTCCTCCTTGAGCCTGCGCATCTGTTCCTCGTAGACGTCCTTGGAGGGGTTCGTAAAGCGCCAGTGGCCCGCGGTCATGGAATAGCCATCGGCAACCAGGATGGAGTCATAGGCAGTGGGGACCATGTCGTACTTGGCCATGAGCTCATGCCACTTGCCCTGATCCGCTTCCCGGATGAGGCCCCGATAGCCGGACAGGTTGATGCCAGGACGATACATGAGCACTTCCACGCCGTCCACCTTGCCGGGCAAGGCTTTCATGGCCTGCAGACAGGCCTCCAGGTCCATCTTGCCGTTTTCCAAGGCGGTCTGGTAGCTGTAAAGGGAAACGCCGTATTTCATAGAGTGTGCCTCCTTCTGTGCTTGTTCTTCCATCTTAATTCATACTCCAGGAGGAAGCAAGAGGGAAGAAGCGGGGATTGAAAAAGAGGGCAGGTGACCTGCCCTCTTTTGAAAAGCTTTTTTAGCCGTTGACAGCCAGCCAGGCATCCAGCTGGGTCTGGGCAGCATTCAGATAGTCCTGCAGGCCGACGGAATTCAGCTTGTCGGAGAAGTCCTTCAGCATAGCGTCAGTGTAGTCGCCGCAGAGCAGGCCGGGACGATACTCGTCGATGACGCTGTTCAGAGCGGAGATGGTGGTTGCCAGATCAGCAGTGTCGATGTTGAAGCCAACATAGCGGCTGTTCACAGCGTCCTTGTTGGACTGCTCAGCACGGGCACGGAAGTCGGCGCCCTGGCCCTTCCATGCGGGAACCAGCATCTGGTTGCCGATCATGTAGTCCTGTGCGTGGAAGGGGGACTTGGGATCGGTGTAGTCGGCCTCGCCGTCCACCATGACATAGTCCTCACCCTCAATGCCCCAGGCAAACACGGTGGAGATGCGGGCGTCGGTGTAGAGGAGCTCGATGAACTTCACAGCGGCCTCAACCTCCTGGCAAATGGAGGTGACAGCGATGCCGAAGCCCAGGTTGGAACCCTGCACGATGCCGGGGCAGGTCATGGGAGCCACGACCTCGTAGCCGGAGGACAGGAAGCGGGCAACCTCAACGCCAATCTCGGTGTGGTTGGTGTAAGAGAAGATGACGCCCTGTTTGAACAGGTTGTCCACATGGTCATCGCCCAGGATGGAGTCGGGGTAGATCCAGCCGTTTTCCTTCCACTGTGCGGTGCGCTTCAGGCCATTGATAAAGTCCTGGTTGTCATAGAGGAAGCTGAACTTGCCGGTTTCCTGATCCGCATAGATCAGACCGGTGGTATCCGCACACTTGTCCAGCTGATAGCCGGTGGAGAATGCGTCGCCGGTCCAGATGGCGTTCTGGTTGGCAATGACCTTCTGACCGCCGGTGACGTACATGTTGTTATCCTTGCAGTAGTCATAAGCAGCGGCATAGATCTCTTCCAGCTCAGTCCAGCTGGAGCAGTTCTGCGCCTTCTCCACCATGCCAAGCTCTTCCAGAATGTCCTTGCGGAGGATCATATACTCGTTGGAGGTGCTGATGCGGTTGGAGGGAACGCCGTAGATGGCGTCGCCGACCTGATAGTTCTTGATCATGTCGCCGACGATGGCCAGGGTCTGGGGAGCAAACTCCTTCAGCTCAGCACTGATGTCCTTCAGAGAGCCATTGCCCAGCAGGGTGGTGTAGCGGGCGGCGCCCACGGGGCAGACATTGACCAGATCCAGCTGCTCGTTGCCGGCGATCATCATGGGAACGGTGGTGCCGTAGTCGCCCATCTGGCCGACCATCAGATCGACAGTAACGCCGATGGCGGGCTCAGAGATGGAGTTGATGTAGGCTTCCTGACGGTCCCACTCGGCCTGCTCGTTGCCGGAGACGTCCAGGTACGCCAGGACGATCTTGGTGAGCTCGGCAGGAGCGGTGTTGTTGCCGGTGTTGCCGGAGTTGTTGCCGCTGGAGCTGTTGTTGCAGGCTGCAAAAAGACCGCAGATCATCACAACAACCAGAGCCAGAGCCAGGATTGCTTTGAACTTTTTCATGTGTTTTCTCCTTCCATACAGTTGTGAGTTGTGGGGATGAATTTGATGTTTGAATTCTCCACCTTTTGCAGAAAAAACTCCACTGAGCCGCAATCAACGAAGGGACTTCGAATTTTGATTTAACAATTACAGCGCAGCAAAGGAGGGTTCTTCAAATAAAAAGCGGAGAATTTAACTTGCTGTTTCCCTTATACCATGATTTTCTTGCGTCGTCAATGCCAAAAAGTTAATTTTCTGTTTTTCTCCACCTTTTTCGGTTCTTTTTCCAAATTCCACTGGAGGCGCCGTCGTGACGTATGGTTTTCTCCACCTTTTTTCTGTTTTTTGACGTTGCGGCGCTTTCAGATGGGAAGGTATAATAACCGTGGAAATCCACAAAACCAAGGAGGACTTAACATGATTAAAGTTGGATTGATTCTGTATTCTGTGCGCGACCTGATGGCCAAGGACCCCCTTGGAACAGTGGAGGCCGTTGCCAAGCTGGGTTACAAGAACATCGAGGTCTGCAACCACAACGCCATCAAGGACTTCGGCTGCGGCTTCGGCCTGAGTGCCGAGGATATGAAGGCAAAGTTTGACGAGTACGGCTCCAAGGTGGTCTCCGCCCACATCTTCCCCTATGAGAAGACCAACCTCCACGAGATCGTCAAGTACAACGCCATCCTGGGCAACCGCAACATCGTCAACCCCAACGACCGCTTCACCACCTATGATGAGCTCATGAAGACCTGCGAGTTCTACAACAAGTCCGCCCGGATCCTCTGGGAGGAGGGCGGCATGAAGATGCTCTATCACAACCACACCCAGGAGTACCGCACCTTTGGCGGCAAGAGCATTCTGGACATTATGATGGAGAACACGGATCCCACCTATGTGGGCCTGGAGCTGGACACCTTCTGGACCATGCGGGCGGGCAAGGATCCCATTGAGATGCTCAAGCACTTTGGCAAGCGGGTGCGCCTGGTGCACCAGAAGGACTTCGCCTGGGACGCTCTGGATCCCATCAATCAGATCGGACTGAGCCCGGAGGACTATGAGATCAAGCCCGGCGAGGCCTGGGGCACCAACGGCGACACCTTCTTCGCGCCCCGCCCCGAGCCCACGGAGGAGCAGAAAGCAGCTATGGCCCGCCGTCAGAGCTGCTTCACCGAGATCGGCGACGGCATCATGAACATCCAGGGCATCATCGACACCGCCAACGAGTTCTGCGAGTCCGAGTACATTATTCTGGAGCAGGACGCCACCCGGCTGCCCACCTCCCTGGATTCCATCGAGCGCAGCATGGTGTCCTTCAAGAAGTTCAAGAATATCTCCTGGGAAGGCTGAAAAACAATCACCATATAGACAGAAAGGAAGAATCCAAATGGCTGAATATCGTGTTGCAATCATTGGCGCGGGCATGATTTCCCACCGCCATATGACCATCTACAGCAAGATGCCCACGTGCAAGGTTGTGGCCGTGGCAGAACTGGACGCTGCCAAGCTCAAGGCCTGGGCAGAGCGTTATCACTTCGACGAGAAGGACTGCTATTCCGATTTCCGGGAGATGCTGAAGCGGGACGATATCGACTGGGTGGACGTGTGCGTGCACAACAATCTCCATGCCCCCATCTCCATCGAGGTCATGAAGGCGGGCTATGCCTGCTATTCCGAGAAGCCCATGGCGGGCTCCTATGCCGACTGCGTCAAGATGATCGAGACCTCCAAAAAGCTTGACAAGAAGCTGGCCATTCAGATCAGCTCCATCTTCAATTATCAGACCCGTCTTGCCAAGCAGATGGTGGAGCGGGGGGACCTTGGAAGAGTCTATCACAGCAGCGCAAACTTCTATTCCCGTCTCCGCCGGCCCGGTGTGGACGACGAGATGTTCTCAAAGGACTTCGGCAACAAGAAGTACGGCGGACACGGCGTTCTGTTCGATCTGGGCGTTTACCACATCAGCCAGATGCTGTTCATCCTGGGCCTGCCCGAGGTGGAGAGCGTCTACGGAAAGGCCTACGCGGAGATCCCCCTGAACCCCCGGATCATGAAGGACCGGGCCTTTGAGGTGGAGGAGTTTGCAACGGGCCTGGTGAGCTTCACCGGCAACCGCAGCATGGTGGTCAATGAGGCCTGGGCACTGAACTATACCCCGCCTGCTGAGAGCTGGATCACCGGCTCCTTGGGCTCCATCTATCTGAACAATGTGGACTGCGGCGGCGGTGATATGGCCCGTCCTGCTGGTTCGCCCCCCAGATCTGCCGATCAGCAGCAGCATCTGATCTACTCCGGCCAGGTCCTCGGCAGTCAGGGCGATGTGGACTTCAACACCTACCAGAACGAGAAGAAGGAGCTGCTTCTGGATCCGGAGATGCAGATGTACAACTGCAACCAGTGCCACTGGCTGGCCTACTTCTCCGGCAAGCTCACCGATGAGACCCGCTATAACACGCCGCTCATTGCGGCCAACACCGCCCTGCTCAGTGAGGGCATCTTCCTCTCCCAGGAGCTGGGTCGCAGCGTCACCGGCGACGAGATCCGCGCCATGAGCCGCTCCACAGCGGTCTGGGATCAGGAAACTCCTTATGGCGTGTTCCATTATTCCGAGCCGTAAAATCGTTTTTCAAATCAGGGGAGGGCGGTTGCCCTCCTCTGATTTGCACGATTGACAGAATTTGTTTTTGGGGATAAAATCATAATATCCAAGTAAAGAAAGGAACGATTTCCCATGGAAAAGAAAGTTGTTTATACGCCCGCAGCCCCTGCCGCCATCGGCCCCTACTCCCAGGGTATCGTCGCCGGTGATTTTGTCTATGTGTCCGGCTGCCTGCCCATTGATATGACCACCGGCGAACTCTCCACCGGCGATGTAGCTGAAATGACCCGCTGCTCCCTGCGCAATGTCTCCGCCATTCTGGAGGCCGCAGGCTCCAACCTGAGCAAGGTGGTCAAGACCACGGTCTTCGTGAAGGATCTTGCCAATTTTGCCACCATCAACGCCGCCTATGCGGAGTTCTTTGCAGACGCCGCGCCTGCCCGTTCCTGTGTCCAGGTGGCTGCTCTGCCCAAGGGTGCGGAGCTGGAGATCGAGGCTGTCGCTCTGCTGTAAACCATTCGACTGATCGCAGAGAGGGGGAAGGGATTTGCCGGATTTTATCAAAGGGTTTCGAAGCGGAACCAAGGGCCGTTTTTATCTGGACAATCTCTACCCTGCAGAGGCCCATGACTACTGGGAGATCATCCTGATCCTGGAGGGCACGGGATATATGCAGGTGGAGGATCACCAGTACCCCTTCAAACCGGGAACCATTTTCTGCATCCCGCCTCATAAGGTCCATCAGAACGTACCGGATGACTACTATGCAGACTACTGCCTGGGCATCCACAAGTACCTGGTCCCCGGAGAGGATGTCAATGTCTTTGAGGACGATGCAGACCACAACTTCCTGAATCTTCTGAAGCTGTATCACTTTGTCAATACGAGAAAGCCTGTGAACGCGGAGAACATTCTGGAGTCCATCGAAACTCTGCTGCAGCACATTCTGATCTGCTGGCTGGATCGGCGGCCCAATCCGGAGCTTCTGGAGCTGGGACAGGTGATCCGCCGCAACAGCTCCAATCCGGAGTTCAAGGTCTCCGATGCCATCGACGCCATCCCTATGAACGACGACTACATTCGCCGGCAGTTCCGGGAGCTCTATGGCTGCACGCCGGTGGCCTATTTGAACAAGCTGCGGATCCAGCATGCCTGTCGGTTTCTGCTTGCGACCAATCTGTCGGTGGGCGAGCTGGCTTATCGCTGCGGCTTCAACGATCCCAAGTACTTCACCCGGATCTTCACCCGGGCCACAGGGCTCTCGCCCAAGGAGTACCGGAGAACAAACATGGATGCCAAGGATCATCGGCAGAAGAATCAGCCCATCTTTGAATTTGATGAATAAGAAAAGCGCCCCGTGGGGCGCTTTTCTTTGCGCAAGTAAAAAGAGGAGCAAGCGAAAGCTTGCTCCTCTTTGGATCTCTTTGGGGAATTACTGAGCCAGGAAGGCGTCCAGCTGCGCCTGAGCAGCGGCGATATAATCGTCCACGCCGGCGGTCTGCAGCTTGGCCAGATAATCGTT